>ENA-OPZD01000071-OPZD01000071.1-human-gut-metagenome-genome-assembly--contig:-NODE-71-length-40996-cov-2.416526_pt1 | contig 40996 bp, 50 predicted proteins | sample MGYA00242479_ERZ504495 | MGnify/ENA primary metagenome ERZ504495 (study PRJEB26092, sample SAMD00036286) | human gut metagenome | host: Homo sapiens | study: EMG produced TPA metagenomics assembly of... | reverse complement strand
TCAGTCATAAAAGTATCGGTAAAAGATAAATCGAGATTCCAAAACCGCTCAATGATATCCCAGGTGGAACGAGCAAGAGCATTTGGATTAGGATAATATTTACGAAGATTAGTAACAACAAAGTTTTGGTAGTCTGCATGACTGCCACAGTTAACAGGTAACATAAAAATCGCCTCCAATCGAAAAATATCTGCCGCCGCGAGCGACGGTTCTTATTAATCAATAGGCGCGAAGCGCCGCATTTTTTCGATGGATTTGTCAAGTGTTTTTTGGCAAAAAAAGTGGGGGATTTTGAATTAAAAAAGGAAATCTGAAAGCCTTATATTTACTGGCTTAGAGATTCCGAGAGATTATTAAAGTAGGTAAGGAGGATTTAAACATTTATGAAAATTTATGATTTCTTATTAGAAAAATTTATTGAGATGGGTTTTCAAGAACAAGAATTATTAGGAAAAGAAGAATTTTATGAGTTGAATCTTTCTTCTCTTGAAAAAGTGGATTTAATCCTTGCAATTCAGGAAAAGTACGGCGTAACGTTGGAATTGGCAGAATTAGAAAGTATGAATATAGATACATTAGAAAAGTATATATCTAGGAGAGAGTAGTATGAAAAAAGAAACAAAAAAATTTATGTAAATATTTATTGGAAGACAAAAGAAAATTGGATAAAACAGCTTTTTTTTATTGTGATCAAGAATATTCATATAAAGAATTATATACTCTGAGTTGTTTGTATGGAGAATACATAAGAAAGAGGGTATATCCTGGGAATAAAATGATAATTCATATTGTTGATCAACCTAAAAGTATTTTCCTTTTTTTAGGAGCAATAAAAGTAGGGGTACATCCTATTTTTTTGAATAGGAAACAAGATATTGAAAAAGTTATGGATATTATAAATGAAGAAGATATCCAATTAATTATATGTGACTATGACAAAATTAATGATCAACGATTTCTCCATATAGATGATATAAGTATAAGAAAAAGAAAAAAATTTTTCATAGTTTCTATACGCAGGAAAATGGAATATTTTCTATTTTTTCATCAGGCAGTGGAGGTAAGCCAAAATTAATTGCTCACAGTTATAATGATGTATTAGCATGTATTGAAAGTTCAGGTGAAAATGTGATCCATATTGAGAAAGAGGATATATTTTATTCGCAATCTAGTTTTGCATTTGCTTACGGTATAGTAAGTGGGCTTTTTTTACCATTTGCATATGGAGCAACTACTATTTTAAATAAAGATGGAAATATTTTTGAAATAGTAAAAACAGTTCAAGCAAGAAAACCAACACTTTTCTTTGCTGTTCCAGTTATATATAAAAATTTGATACGAATGGCTAAAATGAATGCAATATATTTTAATACAATTAGATTATTTATATCTGCAGGAGAACTTATGCCGTCACATATGATTCAAGAATGAGGAAATATTATTTAAAAAACAATTTTACAAGGTATTGGTAGTACAGAATTATTATACCTATATATATCAAACACTTTAGCTGATAATAAATATGGAAGCCTAGGAAAAGTATTACCAGGATATTTTGTAGAAATTAGAGATGAGAATGGAAGAAAAATTTATGAAGAAAATACAATAGGCGAATTATATATTCATGGCAATAGTTTGAGTTCGGATGTTTTTTTATATGATAATGTATCTAATGAAGCTGGGACTATTTGGCTAAAAACAGGAGATTTAGTAAGTAGGGACTCAGAAGGATTTTATTGGTATAAAGGAAGAAGTTTAGAAAGCTTCAAAATTAATGGGATGTGGGTAGATTCAACAAAAATAGTAGAGATAATTTTAGCGTTTGACAAAGTAAAGGAAGTAATAGTTACAGGAAAATTGTCAGAAACGGATACAACTAAAATTGTTGCGTATTTGCAAATTAAGGAAGAAATGGATGATGAAGATATAAAAAGAATTAAGGGAAATATATCTAAATTTATGGGAAGAGAGTTTGTTCCCAGTAAATTTTATATTATAGATGAATTCCCTAGAAATATAAATGGGAAAATAGATCGTAAAAAATTGTTGATGAAATCTGATTACAAAAAAGTGTTTTGAAAGGAAATAACATGAATCGAAAGGTTGCAATTATAGGAATGGGAAATGTGGGATCGACTATTGCATATACGCTACTTCTAAAAAAAGTTGTGATAATTTAATTGTTACATGTAGAAATAAGAAATTATTATATGCTCAAATATCTGATTTAAAACATGCCTCTGTTTTAATAAATCATAATGTAAGTATTGAAGAAAGATCCTATTCAGAATTCGAAGATATAGATTTAATTATTTTTACTGCAGCAGCCCCTTTAATTTTAGGTCAAAATCGATTAGATATGTTAGAAACATCTAAAGAGATAGTTAAAAGAAGTTATTCCACAAATCATGGCATCGGGATTTCATGGGATTATCATAGTGGTAACAAATCCTGTTGATATTGTATCGTATTTAATATATAAATTTTCAGGTTTAACAAATAAAAAAGTAATAGGAACGGGGACTTTTTTAGATACACTTCGACTAAAAAGAGAGAGATCTGAAGTATTTAACGTGGATGTAGCTAATATATCAACATATGTAGTTGGAGAGCATGGCGATTCTCAAGTGATTAGTTGGAGTAATACAATAATAGAGGGAGATGATATTGAAAAAGCAGCATATAAACGTGGTTTCCAAAATGTTAAAGATATAGAAAGAAATATAGAGAATAAGGTAAAAAGGGCAGGATGGGACATTGCTAATTTTAAAGGAGCTACAACTTATGGGATTGCTAATGCGGTAGCCGAAATTGTTGATTGTATTTTTTATAATGAAAATAAAGAATACACTTTATCTACACTAGATGAAGGTATATATTCTAGCGTGCCTGTCATATTAGGAAGATCTGGTATTCAAAAGAAATTAATGATAAAATACAGTATGTATGAACTAGAAAAGCTACAAAATCTAAAATATTATTAGAAGTGTTTCTGATATCGAATGAAAATTATTCATTGACTTTTTCTAAAATATAAAGTATCATATCATGTAAAGAAAATTTTGTGTTTATTTTGATAAGAATTTGTATATATGATAGATTATACAAAGTTTTGGAATGGAGGGATTGCTATGGATGAAAAAGAAATCAAAATGAACTCCCGAGAAACATTTGATAGGCAAGCCAATTCATATGATCATGATATAAAAGGGCGGCATGCAAGAAGAATGTATCAAGTAGTATTGAATACATTAAATAATATTTCCTATTCGAATTTTTTGGATTTAGGGTGTGGAACAGGAGAACTAATAAAAATTATATTGGAAAATGATAATACAAAAAAGGGATTTGGAATTGATCTTTCGTCTAAAATGATTGAAGTGGCAAAAAAGAAACTGCCGGAAAGTGTAAGTTTGATGATAGGAGATAGTGAAAATTTGCCATATCCAAATCAATATTTTGATGTAATATATTGCAATGATTCATTTCATCATTATCCGAGCCCCGAAAATGTTATTAAAGAAGTTTTTCGAGTACTAAAACAGGGTGGAACATTTATTATTTGTGATTGTTGGCAACCATACCTAGGTAGAGTAATAATGAATACTTACATGAAATATAGTAAAGAAGGCGATGTGAGAATTTATTCTCAAAAAGAATTGGAAAATCTGTTACATATAGAATTTGAAACAGTAATATGGAAAAAACTTAGTAATACTTCATGCTTATGTATAGCTAAGAAAAGCAGGAGGAGAAATGAGTAAAATTAGAATAACAAAAGATCCAGAAGAAAGAAAAAAGGAAATATTAGATGCTGCTATAAGGGTTTTTTCGGAAAAAGGATATGAAAAAACTTCGATTACAGATATTGCTAAATCTATTAATATTGCCCAAGGATTATGTTATAGATATTTTGCATCTAAAGAAGAGTTGTTTGATGCAGCGCTAGAAGAATATTCGAATATTCTAATAGAAAATATGATGAAAAGGGTTTACCGGTAATGAGCAAAATTTATCTGACGTGATTAATAAAGTGACATCTGCCTATGAATCTGATGCAGATGTTTATTATGGGCTTTTTCATGGAAAAAATAATAGAAAACTTCATGATCAACTTCTTATCCGAGTTTGTGAAAAGCTATCGCCAATTGTAAAAAATATCTGCAGGATGCAGTTGAAAATAAGCAAATAGATTTACCGGACATTACTGCAGCAACTTCATTTTGTGTGTATGGGCAACTAGGAATTTTATTAGATAAAATATGTCTGAAGCTGAAAAAATGAAAAAATTAAGTTATTTTTAAAATTCAATTTTAAACGTGTAAAAAAGTAATTAGATTTGTTATATCCTAAAAAATGAATGTACTTCATTCAATAAAAAAGAAAGGAACAAAATTATGAATGGTAAATAGATTTTATAAATGGAATACAAGAAAATGTTTTTGAACATGGCTATACCTTTAATCATAGCCATGTATCTAAACATGGCATACAATTTAGTTGATAGTTTATGGATAGGAAATTTATTAGGAGAAAAAGCGTACGCAGCATTAACAAATTCTACACCTATTATTTTACTTTTAACATCTATTGGAATGGGAGCTACTAATGGAGTTGCGATTTTGGTTTCGCAAGCATTAGGAATGAAGAATGAGAACAAAGTAACGGGAGTGATTTCTACCTCATTTGTTAGTGCAATCGTTTTTCCAATATGCATTACAATTTTTTTTAGAAATATTTCTAAAAAATATTTTAGTCTTTTTAAATACACCTAATGAAGTATTTACAATGGTCTATGACTATTTAAGTATTTATATTTTAGGATATATAGCTGTTTATTTGTACTTATATTTGGCAGCAATTTTAAGAAGCTTTGGAAATTCCATGTTTCAGGCAATAGCGATTTTAATTTCTACCGGTCTTAATGCAATTTTAGATCCTATTTTTATAAGATTATATGGTTTTCAGGGAGCAGCAATGGCAACGGTTCTTGCTCAAAGTTTATGTTTAGCTTTTATGGCTATGTATATTTGTAAAAAGAAATTATTTAAAATTCATTTAAGTTTATTTAATAGACATGATGTAATACAGATCGTTAAAAAGGCCATACCTTCAATTATTCAACAGAGTATCCCGGCAATAAGTACAACATTTATAACAGCTTTAGTAAGCTCCTACAGTATAACAGTAATTGCCGGTTATGGAATTACAGGTAAATTAGAAACAATTCTTTTATATCCAGCAATGGCTTTGAATATGGCACTTACAACAGTTATAGGACAATGTATTGGTGGAAAAAGAATTGATAGAGTAAAAGCTTATTTGAAATGCTCTATTATCTATGGAGGTATAGGTCTAACGGTTTTATCTATTATAGTAGTTATTTTTTCAAAGCAATTATCAGTTCTTTTTATTAATAGCAAAGGAGCTTCTGAAATTGTTTCAACTTATTTTGTAATTGTAGGATTAGGTTATGTACTTAATACAATTACCAATATTTTTTTAGGATCATTAAATGGAATGGGAAGCCCATCATTAAGTATGACTCTTATGATATTTTACTATATAGTTATTAGAATGCCTTTAGCGTTTGTACTGTCAACATTTACAACTTTAGCATTGAATGGCATTTGGATAGCAATATTAATTAGTCATATTGTAGCGTGTATAGCTGCAATATTAACGGGTTGTTATAGAATTAAAAAATATTTAGATGATACAAAGAGGGAACAAATATATGTTAGAACAGAACATTAGTAGTAAAGAACAGGTATTTGTGAATGAAACACATTATATCTTAAAATATAGTATATTATGTGGAGTGCTTAACATCTGCTTGTTCTCTTTAAAGTTAATCTCAGGTTTATATGTACATTCAATAACTATAATTGGAGATGGTATTAATAATTTAACGGATATAGGAAGTATATTATTCTCATGTATAGGTATACTACTGGCTAATTTTGAAGCTGGTAAATATCATCCATTTGGTCATGGTCGTATCGAATGGATATTTGGATTATTATCTTCTTTTTGTATTTCTTTTATGGGATTAGAATTATTTAGAAAATCTTTAATCACTTTAAAAGAACCTAATAAACTCAGATATTCGATTATTGTAGTAATAGTTTTAGGTATATCGATTTTGGTAAAGTTCTATTTATTTTTTTGAACTTGAATATTAGTAATAGATTTAAATTAATATCTTTTAAGGCAGTTGCAATTGATTCTTTAAGTGATGCTATTTCAACAGGCGTTGTACTGCTTGCATATTTAATACAGCATTTTTTTGAATGGAGTATCGATGGAGGGTTAGGCATTGTTGTATCTATAATAATATTAAGAAATGGGACAAGAATTACGATAGATATTTTTGGACGTATTCTTGGGCGTAGAGTAGATAAGAATAAATATGAAATTATAAAAAAATCATTTTTAAATATCCGGAGGTAATTAATTGCTACGATATTATGATTCATGATTATGGATTAGATAACTTGTTTATAAACCTAAATATTTTGGTTAAATCTTATGAATGCAATAAAACATTATCAGAACAGATCCAGTATGAAATCTATACTGCTTTAGGATATTCTTGTGTTATACATGAAGAATTTGCAATTACAGATACTGTTTTAGCAAATAGTCTTTATGAATCAATTATTGAGAAAATAATGTCTGCATATGGAGAAGATTTAAAAATAGAAAATTTTAGAATGCTAGAAGGTAATTATGTTATATTTGATTTGCTTTTACCGACGACATGTTTGCAAAACAAAGATGATATTTTAAAGACTATTAAAGACCAAATCATAGAAAAAGTTAGTAATGCTCAAATAGTTATACAAAGCAAAATTTACAACAATTATAAAACTATTTTATATAAGAGAGGAGAACAATCTTAGAGATGACAGATTAAATCTAAGAATATATTTTAAGCTATGAAGGATAAAACTATGGAGAAATGTTTGGTTGAAATAGCATATAGAATAAAAAATATAGAATCAATAATGCAATTGAACAAAAGTTATGGCGGAGAAATTGGGGATATCAGAAGAAGAATATCAGAAATCGAAAATGGCGAACAGTGGATAAAGTTGGATATATTGATCAGATTGGAAAAAGAATTTCATATTAATTGTCGATATTTGTTATTAGGAGAAGAAACGATGTACTCTGCATATTTAGAAACATTAATTAAATCAAGCTCCAAAGATAAAATTGAAATTTTGGACAATATATTTAAACATCTTATTAATATATTGAATCAGAAATAAACGAATTACAAAAAATAATACGGTTAAGGGAATAGTTTATATTTGTAGATGTAGCACTATTTTTTGCTATATTTTTACTATAAGAATAATTATAAGGAGTGATTGAAAACAAAAGACTACGTATTTCTAAATAAACATCTATAAATGAGCAAATATCAAATTTTGCACAAAGTTATCCTGCTAACTCCATAACAGCTTCAATTGAAGCACCACTTTTGATAAACCGGTACAGATTTGTGAGCTGTTCCTGCTTTAGCTGTTTCTGTAAAAAAGCATAACCTTCTTCAAAAGCACAATAGCTTCCAGAATGCATGCAACACAAAAAATGAACCAGCGACATAATCAACAATATCTTTGGATTCTGACGGGAGCGGAGCTGATATTTATCCAGTGCCAGTTTACTTTTGCTTTGACGGAAAATAATTCGATCGGCCACCGTTTGATATAAGTCTCCAGTATCTCCAGAGTTGACAGACTGACATCCGTAGAGAGAAATAACCGCAGTGCTTTGGGATTCCCAAACGCATCCTTCGGATAGCTGATGATAACAGCTGCATTGGGAATGCCATTTAGCTCCCCTTCATAGCGGTACACATAGAATTGACGGCCGCCAACGGTCACGAGGCTGACTCCCGGATCTGTTTTCCGCAAATGAAGGGCAAACAAACTGGCTTTCTGACGGATTCCCCATGGATAGAGAATACGGTTGGTCTTTAACGCACCTATCGTATAAAAACCTTTCCGTATAAAGCTGTCCATTACCTTTGAAGAAGTATACCAGCTGTCACAAAGAAAATAGGAAACTACCGGTGCAATGGGAAGCTCTTCTGCAATCTCTTTTACGATCTGAATCTTGGATTTTGATTTATCGTACAGTATGACTGCATAATTCAGGGTAATCCCATTGCAGGAAAGCATGACAGAAACAACCTGATGCCCGTAATCCTGACGGCCTTTTAAATGTGATTGGTGAAAATACGCTGCTTCGATTGGATGTAGAGCCTGTGACGAAGGCCGGGTATGTGAAGCAATGGTATCATCCACAATACAGTAAACAGGCTGTCCGGAACGCTGAGCTTCCCTGTAAATAATATGGAGGATGCTCCTTTTGAGGGTATCCTGTAAAGCAATGTCATCCCATTTGCCATGATTCAGAAAATAAGCCGTGGTAGTCCTGTGACAATGGCTTACTTCTTGGAAATCCACAGTTTTCCCGCGGTATCCCCGGAGAAAAACGGAAAGGATAATGGCCATCAAATGGTTCAGATACACATCAGATAAAAATAATCCGAGATTTAATGTCTTAAAGTAATTGTAAATATGGTTGGAATGATGTATACTGTTTGCAATGGACACCCCCTTGTTTGAGTGAGTATGTTGTTTGTTGATACTTCAATTATACATTATTCATCAGAGGGTGTCCTTATTTTGTGCAATATTTTGGATTTGCTCATTTATAGCTTTTCACCTATTTTTATAAGTGATACAAAAATAAGACGAGTTTTCTATAACATTGCGACCTCTCTGAAATTGACATCTGATTATTAAAGATTTACAATGATAGCGTAAAGTTTTGTGCATGTGAGCATTTACATGGAGGGCCGCAGAACGAAATAATCAGGAAAAAGAGCAATCAGAAATGATTGCTTTTTTGTTGCCCTGAAATAAATAGGAAGGGAGGATGATGTTTGTTTCATAAAAAATTACAAGTGCATATTGTAGAGAAATTGAGGAAACCACAGTTTAAGATGACGACTGCCTGGATTCCTCAATTTATGTTTATGGGATTTTTCATGATTACCATGCTGGCGTGGTTTACACAGCCGGTATATGCTGCGGATATCTTTTCTATGGCGAAAAGTGCTATGCAGAAGGTGTATAACGATGTAGTAGGAATTGCTACTGTTGCTGCTGTCGTGTGTTCAGCAGTGTGTTTGTTTTTGATGAATTTTTCAAAAAGCGGAAAGACCGTTGATGAGTCAAGAACATGGTTGAAACGAATTGTCATTTGCTGGGCGGTACTAATGGTACTTGGAGCAATTGTAAACTACATGGAAGTTCTTGTTCCACAGCAGAACTTTACTGGTTAAAAAACAGAATATACCGGAGCCCTCCCGGGAAAAAGGAGGTTGATGAAATTAGTTGGGCTGGTTATTAGAATTATTGATTGAAGGTATTCGGGAAATTTGCTCACAGTTTTTAGTGGATATGATGGATCTTATTACCGGAATGTTTACAGATTTATTATCCTGTAATTTAAGCCTGTTTGAAGACTTATTTACGGTAGTGAAAGATTTGTATGAAAATGCCATTCTTCCTATGGGGATAGCAATCTTATTGTTGATTTTAGTATGGCAGTTATTTAAAACGATGTTTGGAAGAGGCGGTGTTGAAGCAGAAGATCCGGTGGAATTGGTATGCAGGAGTTTCTTGTGCTTTTTCATGCTGCTATTTGCCAGACCGGTAGCAAACTATATTTTGGAAGTGGCAGGTACGCCTTATCAATGGGTGGCAGGAACGGAGATTGAAGTGAAAAGTTTTTCTGATTTTGTGACCTCTCTGGATCAGGCGTCGGCAAGTCTTGGAATTGATGGACTGAGCATTTCTATTTTGCTGTTAATTATGCAGTTTGTGGTTGCGTGGAATTATTTTAAAATGCTGTTCATTATTGCAGAACGCTATGTTTGTTAGGCGTTTTTTTTTTTCTTATACAGCACCTTTGGCATTTTCAACAGGTGGTTCAAAGGCGACAAATAACGTATTAGCATCTTGGAGCAAAATGTTTGGTGGGCAGGTTGTGTTGATCATTATGAATGCATGGTGTATGAAAGTGTTTTTGAGCGGCTATGGAAATCTAACTGCAAGCCATTATGGATTTACCAAGTTTTTTATTGCAACATTGTGCTTGATAGGATTTACAAAAGTTTGTTTTAAAATGGATTCTTATATGGCTTCACTTGGGGTTAATCTTGGAAGAATGTCAAATGGAATGGGGGCTTTAGGTTTGATGATGGCAGCCAGCCGATTATTCTCGTTTGGGCATAGCAGTCATAGTTCCTCTGAAAGAATGGATGGCACAGAGCATACAGGAACCGGAAGTGGAGAAACAATGGGAACGGCTTCGGGTATGGGAGATGCAGCCGGACCGATTCCAATGAGTGCCGGAAATCCGATGGATGTGGAAGAAATGGGTGAGGATTATATGGAAGGAAGACAGCAGGAAGAAGGATACCCAGATAGTACAAGTGATAGTGCGACAGCAGATACGGCTTCCGAGAAAGAAAATATTCTAGCTGAAATGGGAATTACTCCAGAGCAAGAAGAAATGGAAAAACCAGAAGACCATGCGGAAAATTATGGTGTCGGAGCAGTCAGTGAACCGATAGGAAAAGAGTCAATAGAGGAAACTGAGGCTGCACAGGAACAAGGAAATATTTCGGATTCGCCAAATAATCCACTGCCAAATATCTCTGATTTAGAGGCTGAAACGACTGGAACCAATTATGCAGAAGGTATGCTGGAAACAGATGGTATTCCAGTAGAAAGTGAAAATGGAGAAATATCCAATGCAGAGGGAGCTTTTGATTATCCGAGAGAAGAGGAACCAGCAGCTTCTGTTGGTATGGAGTTGGAACCGGGAAGCATCGGTGAAAGCGAAATGGATATGGAAGGTGTAACAAGTGGAAGCGCTGGAAGGGAATATTCTGCGCAGGAAAGTTCAGGTGAAATGGAAACTTCAGGAGCCGGTATTTTAAATGAAATTGGAGAGAGTAGTGTCCCTACATCGAAAGGAAACTCTACGATTTCAGAATTTTCACAAGAAGCAGGACAGCATTTGACGGGAGAACCGATTGTTGGTGAGAATGAGTTTGGTCAAAACGTGGAGGGAAGGATTTCAGAAGCTCCGATTACAGAAGGCATGGAGGAGAGTCATGTGGCAGGAAGCGATATGCTGCTGGACGGACAGAATGTAAGGGAAAAAGCATTTCCTGATGAAGTAGAAAGGATTTCAAAATTGGAAGAAGAAATTCCAGATATTCCAAAGTCCCGACATGAGTTGAGGCGGGGGTATGATAATCGCGAATACTAAGGAGGTGCAAAAATGGCAGAAGAAAGGCAGGACAGTTCACCACTTGACAGTACCGCAAACGTTGCAATGCAGACTGCAAAAACAGCAAAACAAGCAAAGCAGATTGCAGATGGTGTAAAAAGTGCAAAAAATGCAGCAAAAGGCGCTCAGGCTGCTTCTTCTATAGCCACAGCAAGCAGTGGAGGTGTTGCGGGAAGTACGATCGGAACAGCAGTTGCAGGCCCTCTTGGAACAGTTATTGGTTTCCTGGTAACAAATAAAACATTCCAGAGAATTGTTGCAGGAGTTATGGCTGCAATATTGTTGTTCGTATTTATTATTGTGAATTTTATTGGTATTCTTTTTTCCTATCTTGGATTTATGGATGCGAACTCTTTTGCAAATGAAGCGCAGTCAAAAGAACTTGCAGCAATAAGAAGCAGGATTGAACAGGTGCTGGAAGTAGAAGCATACCAAACAGAGCTGCTATCCATCATTTCTCAGGAACATGATATGAAGCTGCAGGAAATACAGGCAGATTATCAGGCAAAGTATAGAGAACATAAACTGACAATCGTGGATGAATATGAGACAAGATTAAAAGATAACCTATCTTATTATGTGGGGATTTTACTGATGCAAAAGTGGGACAGCACCACGCGAAAATCTTTTCTCGGATATTCTGGTGGTCTGGACATGAACTTGGATACAGATTTGAGCAGTCCATATGATGCCTTTTTGAGGAAGCGGCAAATACCTATAATGTGCCGGTAGCACTTTTGATTGCAATGGGGAAAGTAGAGTCAAACTTTGATCCTAATGTAGTATCTGGTGCAGGTGCAATTGGCATTATGCAGTTAATGCCTGGAACTGCTGCTTCACTGGGAGTAACAGATCCGTATGATCCTAGACAGAATATCATGGGGGGAGCAAAATACGTTGCAGAGCTTATGGAAATGTTTCAGGGATATGAAAATGCTTTGGAATTGGTTATTGCTGGATATAATGCAGGTCCGCAGGCAGTCATCAATGCCGGATATCAAATTCCACCGTATACAGAAACCCAGAACCATGTAAAAAAGGTAATGGGATATATTCAAATACTGGAACAGCCCAGTGGAACGGGAAGTTCCTCTGATACCGAAGGGAGTCCAGAGGAATTGGAAAAGTCATACCAACTGTTAAAAAAATGCGGTGACAGAATATGTGCCGCAATTCTTTTCATGGTCTGTAAGCAATACGGGAGAGCAGTCATCTGTAAAAACAGTCTATTATGTGATAACAGAAGCTGGAAAGACAGAGATTACAAAAGAAACTTATCTGACTTTAAAGGAAAGTGGACAGAATGTGCAGATGGAAGAGCAAGAAGTAGGTGAAAAAACGGTGGAATATACATTGGCTTTACTATTGAGTTCACAGTTATCTCAAAACGGAAACAAGTATGAGTATAAGTATGTACTGGATCAGGGGACATTTGAGTTGGTTTTACGGGTTCTTCAGATTATGCAGGACGGAATTGACGCATTAAAAGAAGCGCTTTTTTCTTTGTTTTCATGGACTGATTTTGTGACAGGAGGAAACGCGGATGATTCGCTTACCGGGAATATCGATGTTACCGGAGATAAAATTCGCTATGACACAGTGGAAAATTGTGTGAAGGAAGTTACTTATTTTAACCAGACAGAAGAGCCATGGGCAAGTCTTCCTTATGGGACAAGCAATGTTGGAGCTGCAGGATGTGGTCCTACTTCACTGGCGATTGTAATTTCTACTTTCACTGGTCAAAACGTGACGCCAGAAATTACAAAAACTTTTGCAGAACAAAATGGGGAATATGTTCCCAACGTAGGTACTAGCCATTCTTTTGTGAAAAACGCAGCAACGCATTGGGGACTGACTTGCGAACGGGTTGGAAAAGACCGCATGGATTATGTCGTGGAGTCTCTAAAGGATGGGAAACTGGTTGTTGAGATCTGTGAAGCATATACGATTACCGGTGGAAGCAGCGGGCATTTTATTGTCCTTACTGGAGTAACAGCAGATGGACATATTACAATTGCAGATTGTGCAAGTAGAGAGAGAACCGGAAAACTTTATAGTGTAGAAACAATAAAAAGTTACGGAAGAGATTTGTCGGAAGGAGCCTTTTGGATTATTGGAAAGTAGGAATAAAATGAGAAAAAGAATTATTTTTGTGCTTACATGTACAATCTTTTGGTTTGTGTTTACTGTTCCGGTTCTGGCTGTGACGATAGAGGAGTTACCCGTCATTACGCGATGGGAAAGTGGTAAAGGTTATGACGAAGACGGAAATTGCTTGGCAGATACATGGGCATTTGATTCGGTGCACGAAGCCGGGAGATATGTCCTATTTGGAAAAATGGAGAAGTATTGCAAAAAGCAGAAGTCTGGGAAAAGAAAGAACAGGTGAAGTGAAAACTTTACAGTAAACAAATCAAAATACGGGAACGATAGCGATACGTGCAGAAGTTTTTGAGGATTTTGAAGGAACGGTAAAAGGGAGCGTAAAAGAAGAGAGTGGAATAGAATATCTGTTTGAATTATGTGCAGCAAATCAGTATAGCACCAATTTAGAGTTACCACCTGGAAATTATCAATTATGTACAGAAGCGATAGAGAAAGATTGTCGGTATAGGGTGCTATACGATGTAGCAGAAATTACGCTGAAAGAATCCGAACTGAAAGTGGAAAATCTTCGGGTGCTGGAAGAACGTGTCGGGACAATTAGAGAATCAGAAGTGCTGAAAAATCCTGACAATGACAATATGATGCAGACAGAGCAGATGAAAACAGAGAAAGTTTCAAAAGAAGTTTTAAAACGGATTGGGAAATGGGGTATTTTGGTCGTGCTTATTTCCCTTGCAGGTTATCTGCTTATACGGAAGAAAAAGCAAACATATACATAGGAGGCAGGAAATGTCAGAAAGAGAAAAAGTAGATACTTATACCATACCGCCTAATTTTGCAGAATCAGGAAAATGGTTTTCTGGACGAGTAAGTGCGGGAAATGTAGTTGAAGCGGCAGTTATGTCGCTTATTTTATTGAAAATTTTATTGCAAATACCAGTGGAGGGAAAAGCAAAAATTTATTTGGGAATTATTTTTATTCTTCCGGTTGCTATTTTTGCAGTGATTGGTGTGCAGGGAGAGCGATTGACTTCTTGTTTGTTTCATATCTTATGTTTTCTGAAAAATAGGAGAGTGCTTACAACACCAAGCGGAAGATACCAGTTAGAGAGAAAGCGGCGCATAGAAAGAAGAGAACATAAACGCCGTAAGAGAGGAGGAAATAATCATCAGTCAGGAAATTAAGGAACTGGAAGAACGGTTAAAAGAGGCAAAAAGGAAGAAAAGCGTCAGCAAAAGAGCAGAAAATACTGGAGTTGGAGCAGAAAAAAGCTGAGAGAAAGCAGTTGTTGGAAGAAAGCCGAATGCGAAAACAGCAGAGGAAAGAAGAACATAGGTTGCAAAAACAGCTCAGTCAGACAAACGAACAGAAAAAATAGTAAGACACAGTACCCCGGAAGAGTCAGGAGAAAGAAAAAGAAGACGAAGAAGAAAACAAGATTTTCTGCCAGTTACATGGGCATCCTCTTATCTGCCAATTCAGAAAATTAAAGATGGAATTATTTATACAACAGATCACCGGTATGTGAAAATAGTAGAAGTGCTACCGATTAATTTTTTGCTTCGGTCACCAAATGAACAGAGAAATGTTGTAGTTTCTTTTTTGAGCTATTTGAAAATTGCACCGGTTAAAATGCAGTTTAAAGTAATCTCTAAAAAAGCAGATATTTCAGAGTATCTGGAAAAAATACAGCAGGAGATTGAAGCAGAAGAAGATGAACAATGTAGAGTTCTTCAGGAGGATTATGCGCGGCTGATCCGCTCTATTGGTACAAAAGAAGCGGTTACAAGACGTTTTTTCCTAATCTTTGAATTTCAATCTTATGATGGAAATCGGAAGCCCAAGGAGAAAGAAGTCTATCAGTATATGAGGACAACTGTGCAGACAGCTAAGAAATATTTAGCATTATGTGGAAACGTAGTCCTGGAACATGAAAATGAGTCACGTTTTGTGTGAGAGTATTTATTCAGTTGCTGAACCGCAGAACAAGTGTGACTATACCTTTTTCAGAACGGATTAAATTGGTTACGCAGTGGTATCAGGAGGAAAACGGGAAAGAAAGTCTTCCGTATATTCCGGTAACCGAATTGTTTGCTCCGAAAACATTGGATTTTAAGCATAGGAACTGTGTGGTTTTTGATGGGGTATACCATACATATTTATATATCCCTTCCGGAAAATATCGCATGAGGGTTCCGGCTGGTTGGATTTCCCTAATTATCAATGCAGGGAAGGGATTGATGTTGATATTTTTTCTTTAAACAGGATAAAGGGAAAAGTATGGAACGAATTGGACGCAGGATACGTTTGAACAGGTCAAGATTAAAGAAACTTATGATACCAATAGTGATTTTGATGATTTATCCGAATCCATACGTGCCGGTTTTTATCTGAAAAGAGGGCTCAGTGGAAATGAAGAACTATATTATATGTCTATGCTGATTACCATTACCGGTTATACAGAAAAGAAGTAGAGTGGCGTGCAAGGGAAATGGCAAAACTGTTAAATTCACAGGATATCGGAACTGCAAAATGTACATTCTCTGAAGAAAAGGCATTTTTATCGTCCCTTCCACTTTTGAATCTGGACAAAAACTTATATCAGAAATCAAAACGAAATGTTCTGACTTCCGGTGTTGCAGCGTGTTATCCTTTTGTAAGTTATGAAATGTCAGATCGGGACGGGATATTAATGGGAGTGAATAAAGCCAACAATTCCCTTGTAATCGTTGATATTTTTAACAGTGAAATTTACAAAAATGCGAATATTGCGATTCTGGGAACCAGTGGTGCCGGAAAAACATTTTGCCTGCAGCTTATGGCTTTGAGAATGCGTAGGAAAAATATTCAGGTATTTATTATTGCACCGGAAAAAGGACATGAACTAGCAAGGGCATGTAAAAATATAGGTGGGGCATATTTGAAGATTGCCCCAGGTTCCCAATATGGAATCAATATCATGGAGATACGTCCAAGTGATCAAAGTGCAAGAGTAATTTTAGACGGACAGGCTTCAGAGCGTTCAGAACTTGCTATGAAGATTCAGAGCCTGCATATTTTCTTTACTATTTTAATTCCGGATATTACCCATGAAGAGCGTCAGCTCTTGGATGAGGCGTTTTATCATTACATATCAGAAGAAAGGGATTACTCATGATAATGCAAGCTTGTGGAATCAGGAACAACCAGGAAAGTATAAAGAAATGCCAATTTTGGGAGATCTTTATCAGGTGCTTTTGGAAAAAGAAGAAACCAGACGTATGGCAAATATTTTAAACCGGCTGGTAAATGGTTCTTCTTCGAACTTTAATCATCAGACAAATATAGATTCTGATAACAAATATATGATACTGGATATTTCAGAAATGCAGAGCGACTTGGGACTTGCTACCTTTACGGCCTTGGATTTTGTATGGTCAAAAGCAAAAGAAGACCGTACAAAAGAAAAGGCTATTTTTATTGATGAATGTTGGGCACTTTTATCAACAAACGAATTGACGGCAAATTATATTCTTGAAATTTTTAAGACGATACGTGGGTATGGAGGCGCTGCGGTATGTGCCAGTCAGGATTTGGAAGACTTTTTCTCTTTAAAAGGCGGAAAGTATGGAAAAGGTGTCTTAAACAACACAAAGACAAAGATTATTCTGAATCTGGAGCATAAGGAGGCAGAAGTCGTAAAAAGGAATTGGATTTGTCTGAAGCAGAGATGCTTGCTATTACCCGATTTGAGAGAGGAAATGCACTGATTTCCACTAATAATAACAACTTGTTAGTAGAATTTAAGGCAAGCCGGTTAGAAAAAGATTTGATTACAACAGACCGGAAAGACTTAAAGGAACTTAAGGAACGGTTGGAGAAGTACGGGGAAACAGCCTATGAGAAAGGGGGAATGTCCAAATGATTGTAGAGGTATCGTAACCATAAAATGCGTATAGATTACGCAATCAGAAATTCAGGTTGATAGAATACGCAATTTATACGCAATCCTAAAATGGAAAGGAGAAAAATTTTGGAACATGTAACAAATCAAAAACAGGTAGAACGTCAGATACTGGCACTTGTTAAAACTTATAATGTCTTATATAAAAGGCAGATTTATGCTTTTTTTGCAGTAGATGGAAAAGAGAAATTTGTAGGAAAAGCACTGCACACGTTTATTGAAAGAACATTTGATTTATATAAACGAAGTCACAAAAACGGTATCCCAACATGAAGATGCCTATCAGTTGCGGGAAAAAGGCACATTAAAAGCATTCTGGGTTCTTCTTTCTTTGATGGAACAGAAAAAATCGAACGACATTTCTTGGCAGAAAAGGAAGAGTATCCAATTCGTATTGTATTTGTGGGGAATGCGGAAATTTACGATATTCTTTATATATCGGAAGCTGAGATCCAACTGGTAAATCAGTTGTTTTCCAGACAGAAACTGGACGGGTGTGGACATGTTGTTATTGTGGAAAATCCGGAGGAAATTCCACAGATAGAAATCCCAAATGTGATAGGTTTTTGTACGGTGCAGGAAGAAGAAGGAGGGGTGGAATATTATAGGAGGGAATAGCGAAAAAGAAGGAATACAAAGACTAAAAGAACAATTGGACGAGGGACAGAAAACGGCAGGATATGTGGAATCCATGCTTGCAGAAGCACGCAATCTATTACAGGCGTATGCCAGGAAGTGCGTCAATATTCATTTTGAGAACTTGAATGATATGGTGCTGGAAGCCGCAAAGAGCTCTGAAATCCTGACAGAAAAGAGTGCGCAATCTTGTTCTCCAGATGACACTTGATAAGAGAAAATATGAGCAATACCAATCGGATCTGGTATTGATACATGGGATTGAGATTGCGTATGAAGAGAATATTCTAAGTATTTCCCTTCCAGCACTGATACCGCACCGGAAAACAGAGTATACAAATTACATTTATAAACCGTTGTATACAGCTTTTCAACACTGGTGTATCGAACGGGCAGAACAGAATAAAGAGATACCGGAATACAGAGCATGTACCGTCTGCTTTTCTCATATTTATGATTGTAAACGCCCGATATATAGGGTACGAGATCATGACAATATTGAAGAGAAGCATGTGTTAGATGTGATATCTAATTTCTTCCTGACATCGGATAGTGGATGCTATACAAATGTGTATCACGAAACACGGTTGGAAGATGTGGAACGCACAATGATTTATCTGTTGACACCGGAAAAATTTCCGTTGTGGCTTTACGAAAAACAGCAAAATTTGGTATCGAAAAATTGACAGAGAACACATACTGAAATTTCGATAAGATAATATGACGGGTTTTCCGTAAATTAAAGCAAAAGGAAGTGGAAAGGCAGGTGGGAAATACCCAGGTATGAGAAGGATAGGGTACAGAGATGGATAAATGGGAGACATTGGAAAGAAAGGAAAAAAGGACGATATACTCCTGAAAATGATTGCAATTTCAGGAGAGATGCCGGCGAATTTGCCGGAGAAAATTGTGGGTTCTAAATCCTATACAGCCAGTCTGATTACCGACTTAAAGAAAAAAGGATATCTTCTTTTACGGTATAGAGAAGGACTGCGTGGATATGTTCTGGGAAAGAAAGGGAAAAATTATCTTTTGCAGGATTATCGTCAAGAGGTTGGAAGTTATCTTATAGGGGCAAGCGAGACAAACCATGTGAAATCAGAACTGGAAAAGCGGTTACGCCTGCACCGCATGAGTCAGATATGGGGGGTACTTTTTTATGCATGGGGAACCTGATTTTTGCAACAGAGAAGCCTAAGATTTTTACACAGGATTGTTACGGGAAAACATCTTTGGGGACCTATTATGGGAGTCAGGAATTAAAGCAGGGGACGGATCAGGTTAAGGGTTCCAGAGCCTGTGGCCTCTACATGAAAAATGAGGAAGTTTTTGTGGTTTACAACAGTATGGGGAATCTGATGAAATGGTCAAAGAAAATGGAAACAGCTATGCGGTGTTGGGTAGAACGCAATTTGCTGAAGACAGGAATTACATGGCAAGGAAAAGCCATTTTGTTCGGAGACTCCATGAAATTATTGAGAAAGATACTCCTTAGCAGTGGTGGTGTGAAACAGGAGCTGTTCCAGACGGATGATGTGTATGAACAATATTATTTTGTCCCGCAAGACAAGGAGGGGGCTTATCTTCAAATAGAGCTGCTTACAGATAAGGAGAGAAGTCATGCCTTTTCCACTTTTTTAGAGACCATACTAGACGAAGTGGAAAGAAACGAGTTCCCGATTTATGCGGGGCTGAAAAAGGGAATTCCTGTTTATTTTGTATATGAACTGGAACTGAGAAAACTTCAAATGGTCAAACAGGATATGGAAAGACGCGGAAGGGGTATGGCAGTATGCTTTGATTATCAACAAGGAACTGCTAAAAGATTATTATGGAGAGGGGGTGGAGATAATGGTACTGGATTGTAAAAGGTAAAGCAGTATCTGTTGGCTATGGAGGCGTAGGCAGGTATGGTTTCTATGGAAGCACTATAGGAGGTGACGGAGACCATGCAGGATCAATTTCGGACTGGAAGTGTGACTGTGGATAGAATGAGCCGCCTACATATTTCAGGAAATATCATACCGGTTACCTGGTATAAAACCATTCGAAAATCAACAGGAAAGCCCAACTTAAATGCAATCATCATTTTGGCGGATATTGTATATTGGTACCGTCCGACAGAAGTGCGTGATGAAATGACAGGAGAACTTGTAGGATTGAAAAAGAAATTCCATGCAGATCTTTTGCAGCGAAGTTATCAGCAGATTGCAGACCAGTTTGGGATTACGAAAAGAGATGCAACAAATGCGGTAGTAGAACTGGAAAAAATGAAAGTGATCAGACGTGTTTTTCGGACACTTCATGTAAATGGGCAGCAAGTGCCAAATGTATTGTTTTAGATTTGAACGTGGACATATTGGAAGCCCTTACCTATCCTGATCACGAGCAGGGGTGTCACTTAAATGGGGGATACCCCTCCCTGAAAAAGGAGACAGGTATCACGGATACCGGGGGAATGGAGTCTCCATTTTGGGAGAGAGAGGTATCCTATATCGGTGAGACAAATACAGAGAATACAAACAGAAAATTCAGTACAGAGAGTTCCTCTTTGTTTCAAATCGAAAAGGAAGTCAGGGAACAGATTTCTTATGGGGCTTTAAAACATGATAATCCCTATAATATGCAGATAGATGAATTGGTAGGTATCCTGGTAGATGTGAAAACCTGTTCTGCAAAAACGATTCGGGTAAATCGGGAAGACAAGCCAGCTGAGATTGTAAAAGCACAATTTCAAAAAATCGGAATGGAGCATATACAGTTTGTTTTAAACTGTATGGAGAAAAACACAACAAAAGTTACGAATATGCGGGCTATGTTGATCACTGCTCTCTATAATTCTGTAAATACGATTTCCAGTTACTATAGCAGTCTCTATAACTACCACAGATCATACGGTGTATTAGAGAAGGGAGAGGAGGAATAGAAACGAAAGAGAAAAAGAACAGGGAGACAGATGCAAGAAAATCGGTTTTGGTGTTCTGCTTGCCACATTAACTGTCTATTTTGGAGGTTTTTTAGAAAGGTTGTCTCATTCAGTTGTAGTACTAAACCCGTTTGTATGCATTTGGAGAGGCTTTACAACAGCAACAGGACTTCAAAGTTCCGTAGTAGCATTTTTATGTATGCTGCTTTTGGGTATGCTCATTATCTGGAGAGGAAAGGAAAAGGATATTTCAGAAACAGATGAACGGAACTTTGATTATTCGCTAAAGGGAACCTATGGTACAGCCGGATATATGAAGCCGGAGGAACAAAAAGAAATTTTAAACGCAGACCAGAACTTACAAGACGTTCTGGGGATTATTTTTGGAAAGGATTTAGAAAATGGAGAATACGTAAGCCTTCCGATAGATTCCAGACTGAATAGGAATCTAGCAGTCTGTGGCAGCCAGGGAAGTATGAAATCAAGAGCATTTGCAAGAAATATGGCATTGCAGTGCGTGCGTCGTGGAGAGTCCATGTATCTTACCGATCCAAAATCAGAGTTGTATGAAGATTTAGCAGGATATTTGCGGGAAGAGGGATATATTGTAAAACAGTTAAATCTGATAGACCTTGTAAACAGTGATGCCTGGGACTGTCTTGCGGAAATTGATGATGGAAGCCTGATAGATGTGTTTGTTGATGTCGTGATCCGGAACACAACTGATAAATTTGACCATTTTTATGATAACGTAGAAATGGATTTGCTGAAAGCGCTGTGCCTGTATGTATATGAAGAATATCCAGTGGGGAAAAAAACATTTCCAGAAGCATATAAACTGCTGCTGAATAAATCGGTAGAAATGCTAGATGCTATCTTTGAACGTCTGCCGACAACACACCCGGCAAGAGGACCATATCAGCTTTTTTCAAAGGCAGAAAAAGTAAAAGGAAATGCGGTATTGGGACTTGGAACCCGTTTGCAGATTATGCAGAATAAACTGGTACAGCAGATAACCAGTCATGCGGATTTTGACCTGACACTTCCGGGAAAACAAAAGTGTGCTTATTTTTGCATTACATCAGATCAGGATTCTACATATGATGTTTTGGCAACACTGTTTACCTCATTTCTTAGCATTAAATTGGTGAGACTGGCAGATCGAATGGAAGATCGGAAACTTCCGGTTCCCATGTGCTTTATCTTAGATGAATTTCCGAACATCGGAGTGATTCCGGATTTTAAAAAGAAATTGGCAACCGCACGAAGCAGGGGAATCGGCATGAGTATTATCTTTCAGAATATCCCCCAGATGATGAACCGATATCCGGAAGGACAATGGGAAGAAATACTTGGCGGTTGTGATATGTCTTTATTTTTAGGGTGCAATGATATGACAACTGCTACTTATTACAGTTCCCGTTCAGGAGAGATTACGGTTTCCGTTGCATCTATGCGGAAAAGCTATTATACTATACGCATGACAGATTATGTGCCGGAATACGCAGAGACTTCTTCCGTAGGAAAAAGAATGCTGCTGCTTCCTGATGAAGTATTACGTTTTCCCATTGATCAGATGCTTTTGATTATCCGTGGACAGAAAGTGCTAAAACTTCGGAAAATGGATTATACGGAACATCCAGATGCAAAACATCTGAAGTTGGAAAAAACAAATGAACATATTCCGAAATGGTATCGGGAAATGGAAGCAGAAAAAAATCAGTTTCAGATATTGGCGCAGGAGAGGGAAGAGGTTGAGCGTTTTGAAAGAAAACAGGCAGAAGAAAGCAGGGAAGAACAGGAATCGGAACCTCTGACATTACAAGGGGAACCGCCGAAAAGTCTGTAAGGAAAAATGAAAAGCAGACAACTGTATACAAAGTAGAAGATTTGTTTCAAAAAAGTACAGATGGAGATGGAGATTAAGGCTGTATGAATATGGAGAAAAATGCACTGGTAAAATATACTTTTTTAAAATTTGCTCTTAAGAGAATTTGGGATCTACATCAGGGAAACAGAAGTAGAAAAGGCTGACTTGGCAAAACAGTGTGTGGAGATTTATGATACACCGGAAGAATTCTATGAAAAGACAAACTGGGATAAAGACAATCCAGAGCAGAGCAGTTTCCAGTATTTGGAGGAGAATCAAATCTGCCGGAGAATCCAGGGGAAAATCTGGTATTTTTCCCGGTATCCGGTGGGAAGAAGGTTTAAAAAAGTTGAAAAATTGGAAAAGCGATTGCAAAAATAAGAAATTGCGATAACATTGCAACACAATCGGAATTGACAGGCAAAACGGAATGTTTTATGATGATAGTGTAAATAATCAGGCACAGAAAGCAGCCAAAGGGCTGTTTTGTGCCTTTTTGATGAAGAAAAGGAGGCTGTATATGGCAGAAACGAAAACAACAATCACAGAAGAAGTAAAAAATGAAATTCCAAGAGCAGTAACACAAAATTCAATCCTGACGATTGAAGTCGATGCTTCGATTGAAAGTACACAGGAAAAAGAAGAGGCAAAATGGCATCAGTTGTTAAATGCCCAGCGAACCCGGAAAATCCTGACTGGTCCGTTAAGTGGTATTGAGAAACTGGAAAGCGGCTGGACAGTAGCAGTCACTTATTTTAATGGTTACCGGATTTTAATCCCTATGTCTGAAATGATGATTAACTTAAAAGGAGACGGAAGGGAAAATGCGGATACATTGAACCGCCAGGTAAGGATTGCTAATAATATGCTTGGGGCAGATATTGATTTTATTATCAAAGATTTAGATGAGGCTTCCAGAAGCGTAGTGGCATCCCGAAAAGATGCGATGCTGCGGAAACGACAGATTTTCTATTTTACAGAAAATGAAGAGGAGCAGCCAATGGTTTATCCTGGAAGGATTGTGGAGGCCAGAGTCATTGCTGTAGCACCAAAGGCAGTCCGTCTGGAAGTGTTTGGTGTAGAGTGCTCTGTGCGTGCAAGAGACATGGCATGGGAATGGATGCCAGATGCAACAGAAAAATTTCAGGTGGGAGATTTAGTGCTGGTCTGCGTTAACAAAATAGAAATGCCTGATGCTGAGAGTATGACAGTAGCCGTAGATGCGAAGGGAGCAACGGAAAATACCAATAAGGACAACTTAAAGAAATGCCACCGCCAGGGAAAATATTCCGGTATCGTGGTTGATGTTTATAAGGGAACGTACTTTATCCGTTTAGATCTTGGAGTAAATGCTATTGCCCATGAGTGCAACATGGCTTCCCTTCCAGGAAAACGAGATAAAATTGGCTTTGTTGTAACACGAATCAATGAAACTTCTGAGGTGGCAGAGGGAATCATTACAAAGGCTGATTAAAAATATTAACTTAAAATAAAAAAATTTGGAAACCTATTGAACCGTGAAAGTCAAATTTTTATAATGCATGATATAGACTAAAGCAGAAAGGGGAAATTCGATGAAGAAAAAGAAAAATAGAAAGCAACTTCCAGAGGTAATCTGCCCATATTGTGGGAAAAAGGCAGTTTTAAGACCAGCTTCCTATCTATATGGAGAAAAGAGAATTTTCACCCCGGAAACAATGTTTTATGTGTGTAGTGGTTATCCGGACTGCAATGCTTATGTTTCAGCGAACCAGAAAAACCACAGACCGCTTGGAATTATGGCGGATGGGGAACTTCGAAACCTTCGGATACAGACACATCGTGCATTAAGAGAAATTTGGACACAGGGATATATGACAAAAACAGTACATATCATTGGCTGAGTGGAAAACTGGCACTTCCGGAAAAGGAGACACATGTTGCCATGTTTAGTACTTATCGTTGTAGGGAAACCATACGCTTAGCCAATGAATTGTTAGAAGAGAGAAAAGAGATGGAAAAAAAGAAACAAAAAGGAAAGCCGAAAGGAGAAACAAAAGCGCATGATAATGAAAGCCACGGAACACGATATGTATCGGCTTCTGGATTATAAAGAGAAATGTCTGATAAGGGCGGGAAGCTGTTTTGGAATTTCCGGACTTCTGGGATTTTTCCTGCTTTTTAACCATTGCTTTTGGGAGAGTATCTGTGTATTCCTGATTTTAGCAAGTTGGGGATTCTATTTGGTAAAGAAGCACTGAAAGCAAATGGAAGGATTATGCAGACGAAAGGCTGTTATATGAAATTAGAAGAGGATTGTCTGGTAATTCGTCAGCCATACAAAAATGAGCATTATGAAGTCTGCCGGATTTTTACAGAGAAATGGAAAAATCGTAGAGGGAAGCCGCAGGGGGATCCCGGAATTTTATATTGTAATCCGAAAAATGAAAGAGACAGAACAGACGAGTTTTATCCTGCTTGATAAGAAGGAAAGGGAAACACTTGTTTTTCAGGTGCGCTCTTTTGGGTATGACAAAGAAGCGTTCCGAAAATTCTATCTAAAGCTGCGGTGGCTGGTTCCTGGAAAAGTACGGATTATTGGAACAAAAAAGCAGACTGTATGGAAACAGAAACCCAAAAAGCATTTACTAGGGCCGGCATTTGCCGGCTTTCTTTTTTATTTGTTACCTAAAGTTGCTATGTCTTTCCTTTTATAGTCAAGAAATACGAAAAAGAAATGGAGATGGATATGCAAAAAATAGTGGCAGATCATTTGGAAAACATAATGCAATATGTGATAAAAAATCAGAGGGGACAGGAGAAATCCCTTTTCTATTTCGAGAGAAAATGTGTAAAGCAGGACTTTTCTCTTTTTTATTGCCGTGGTTGGCACATATATGGGGCTGCAGTTTGATGAAATAAGCTTTTTGATTTTGACCTGGATATTGGCAGTGTTTTCTTTTTGGCAGATTTTTCGGTTTTTAAAGATTGGAAAAACAGAGAAATATGAGATGTTGGAAGCACAGGTTCTTGCAATTAAGGGAAAACACTATCCGTGCAGGAACTATCAGGTAATTGTCCAGGATAAAGCAGGAAAAAGTATCCGGATTTGGATTCCAAAGGAAAAGCATTTTATGGTGGGAAAGACTTACCGTTTCTATTTCAATAAAATGGAGCAGATTCCGGAAAAAACAGACCAAGTAAACGAGTGTAGATATGAAATTTTTTATGGGATGGAAGAAATCCAACAGGAAGAACGGTGAAAAAAGTGTGGTTCGAATCCACACTCTTCCTTTCGTGTCGCCATGCACGAAATAATTTAGAAAAGGAGAGATGACTATGGCAGGAAAAGAAATGAAAGGAACTGTAAAGTGGTTTAGTGCAAAGAGAGGATATGGTTTTCTTGTAGATGCAGATGGCATCGATTACTTTGTACATTACAGTGAGATCCAGTCAGAAGGTTTCAAGACCTTGAAGAACAATATGGAGGTATCTTTTGTAGCGGAAGAAGATGAAAAAAGGACGAAGCCTTGCAAAAATGTGTGGTTCCAACTTTTGGAAGAATCACCAAAAGAAGAATAACTGACTGGAAAGGAGCAGATACAAAAATGTTTCTGCTCCTGATTGAAAAAATGAAGTGTGTAAATAAGAAGAATTCGTATTTACTACTAAATATATGAATGTATAGATTGACATATACTATATATTGTGTTAATCTTTAAATGACTTCATTTTATATGGATAACACAAAATTTCCATAAGTCAAATTTTGTTCCGGAACCAAAGCCGGAAGAGAGCTTTTAACAATCGTTTTAAAACGCATAGATCGACAGACACAAAAAGACAATGGTTTCTTTTTGTGTCTTTTTTTGTGCGTGAAAGGAGGAAGACATGAAAAAAAACAAAGAGGAAGGAGAAGAGGAATGTGTCAAAGAAACAATGTACAGCAACCAAGAAGCCAGCAGAAAATAAGAAACATGTTTGAAACGCTTATGTTTTTAGAAAAACAACTGGAAGGACAATCTGTCATTCAGGATGCAGATACGGTGCTCGCAGATATTTTAGAAGATGTAGATTTTGAAATTACCGGAATTGCAGCCGATCTTTTAAAGATACATCAAAACAGTAAAGACCGGGAATCAGTGGAAACTTGTTTTGAAATCTTGACAGGATGGACAATACCGGATTATCTGAAAAAATGCATTGCTACAATCCTCGAACAGAAAAATAAGGCAGTTTCAAATGCGAAGGAATGTCTGCTGTATCAGGGAATGCACTTTATTCCAGTAGGGAAAAAGGAAGAGAGAGGAGAAGAACGCTATCTTCCCGTGAAGAAGATTTCAAATGATGAGAAAGAAATAGACAGGCTGCAGAAAGTACAGAAACAGACAGGCTTTGATGTGTTTCTTTGTCTGGAAAATTATCGGTTGTATTTTATAAGGAACAGAGATGTTTTTGTATATCTGCCAAATGGAAGGAGGCGAATGTATGCAGACAAGTATTCTGTGGGAAGGGAGTCTGCCAAATAAGGAGGAAATGGAACACATGAAACGGGAAGGCTATCAGTTCCGGTCAGTAGACGGTGGATGGAAGATTTGTCTGAAACTGCATCATACACCTACGGGACAATGGTTTGCAGACAATTTCTCAAAATCATTTTCGAAAGAAGTGGAATTGCATCAATATCTGGAACAGGTTGAGAAACATGCAACATGGTTTGAAGTTCCAAGTAAAAAGCTGCGTGTATATGAAGCAGGACAAATATTAGAAAATCCGAAAATGAAGATGAATGTATCTGTATGGAAGTATTGAAAGATACCAAAAACCATTCACACCTTTTGTTGAAAACGGATCAGGAAGAAGTTTACCAGCTGGGAAGTTCTGCAATTCCGACCTTAGAAAATCGGGCACGAATCAGCGGTGCGGCATTGTCAAATGTAAGGCCTGCTGTACTTGCAGAAATATTGAATCAATGTCTGAAAGTTGCAAAAGGGAAAGCATTACTTCGTGTTTCAGAAGGAAAGGTACGTGCAGTACACTCTGCAGAAAAAAATGGGTACCAAGTATATCCCTTACCAGAAGTATTTATGCTTGCCAGTGTTTACATACGTGGAGAGTATAAAAGAGCACCTTTTTAGAAGGCTATGCAGACCAGACCATGGTATCGGCCACCTGGCAGATCGAAGATCAGCGCTTGGAGGAAGTGTATGGAGAAATCATGGAAAAGTATGGGAAGCAGGTAAAGGAAAAACTGACAGCGACCATACGCATTACGTCCTCTGATGTAGCAGCATCCGGTGCTAATATTTTCTACAGTCTGATGGAGGGAAAACGAAAGATTGCACTTGGAACAGATATGCGGATGCGGCACAACAACTCCGTAGAATTTCAACAATTTACGGAAAATCTGCTATCAACCTTTGAGTGCTATAAAAATGCGCTGAAAGGAACTGTAGAAAAACTGTGTGCTATTTCCATAGAGTATCCGGTCAATACCATAATCGGAATCATGACAAAACAAGGGTTTGGAAAAAAGAATGTTGCAGAGATTGTGGATCGTTATAAAGCAACCTTTGGTAATGTACCCTGTACGGCATACGAAGTGTATTGTGGGATTGGAGAAATCCTTTTCCTTGCACAGAGTAAAGGGGTATCTGGCAGAGCTATGGTGGAACTGGAAGAAAAAGTTGCCAAATGCCTGAGTATGAAGTGGAGAGAATATGACATTCCAGGTGATCTTGTATATTAAGAATCCTCAGAAGAAAGGAGAAAAACTTTATGGAGATAAAATGGAACGGGCAGACAATAGAAAATCTGTTGGTAGGAACTTATTTGAATACCCTGTGTATTTCATTAAAAAGAGAAAAGAACTTTTTGGTGGAAATGGAAAAATGGGAAAAGTCTATTTGTGACAGATTTACATTTTTGTGTCTGAGTTGGATGAAGGAATTATCTACTTTTATAACTACAGATGCAAGAAATGAAGCTTCCGTCATACTTGCGAAAAAAATTTTTGAACATAACGTAGAATTTCTGGTACTAGAAGAAAAACATGGAGAAACAAGAGAGTATCCTGAACTGAAAAGTTTAAATGCAAATGAGGTAGTAGCTGTTTTAGCCGTATATTTGGAAAAAGATGCAGCAAATGGGTATCAGGAATTTCTCTTAAAACTTCGGAAAGAACACCGTACTTTGCAACAGAATTTCACCAGATTTGCAATGAGGTGGCTTCGGGATGTAGCAAAGGAAGATACGAAACTTTCCTGGATCCGAGAAATTAAAATTGGGCTGCCATGTATATAGGAGAAAAGAATATGGGTTACAAAAAGGAAAGAAAGAACTTGGCATTTATTATGCAAAAACGCTGGTTTCCATTGCAGAAGAAATTTCTGCTAAAAATGCCGGGAAAGAGAAAGCGGGAATACAGAAAATCTTTTCTGTTTTGCAAAGGAGTGGAGGGATAATCCGCAAAAATATGACCTATCTGGTTACACACTGGATCTATAGGCTGTCGTTATTCACACCATGGGAAGAGAAAGAATTGTGGGCAGTGGATATGGCAAAGGAAGTATTCTCCTGTCCTATGACGCTTCCAACATGCAGAAGAAAGAATATTTTCAGAATACGGAAAATCAAAGGAGAACCAGAAAAGCAGCTGGAAATCATTTTAGGTCAGTTGACAGACTCTGAAAAAGATCGGTTTATGAAAGCATTCTGGTTGGAACTCGTAACTATGGATAAGGAGAAGCAGCAGATACTCACAGAATTTTTATTAGAGTGGCTGTGGGTGGAATGTGAGAAAGAGCAGACAATGGAAAAGATACGGTATTGGGCATCTTCATACTGTCTTCCATTTGTATAAAAAACAAACAGAAAAGGAGAAAAAGAATATGAGAAATGTACCAAATTGGGCAAAGGGCAATGCATTTGCAAAACGATTTTTCAAATGGCTTAGAAAAAAGAACAATCCAGCTCTTCTGACAGGAGATGCGGTGTTTACTAAGGTTTCCAGTCGAGGTTTTACTTTTGTGTATATGGGACCAGACATGGAAAATAGAGCTAGTCACTTATATCAGGGCATGGATTTTGTCGGACTTTTTAACCAGAAGACTTTTGAATTTACAGATGTTGCATATTCTCTGCGTACTTTGCTAAATATCCCAGAAGGGAAAAAATTCCGCTTCCAACGTGGCTGTATGCATTGTTTGGAACATAAAGTTCAGGAGTATGCACAAAAGAAACTGGAGAAGGAAAACAAGGAGATTTCAATTACCGCAGTTGAAAGAGCAGCAGTTGCATGGAAATATCGAGAACTGATTGAACAGGCTGCAGCAGATGTGATCTTTGAAGAAGTATCTGTGACAGACCAGATGATTCCACAACTGGAATTTGCTTTTAATGGAGAAACATATGTGTTCGATAACCGGCTGTATTTTCGTTATTTAAAAAAGCGTAAGACTGTTATTCGGAAATTAGGAAAAGCCTGGGCGAGAGAACTGCAGCATCGGGAAACCATGCGCCGGATTTTTGAAACAGAAGTAAACAGTAAAGTGCAATTTTTATTGAAGAAACAGCCAGAACGGATTGAAAAAATCAGGACACTGAGAAATGCGTTGGAAAAAGTACACCATACCGTAATCGTAGTTGTCAGAGGAAAACAAGGTGTTTTTGAATATTTTCATATCGATGCAGAGGTGTTAAAAAATACAAACGGAAAGTACCCGCTTAGTCAGATATCCGGACAAGAAAGGAAACGTCTGAAAGAAAAGTATGGGGCAGATAAAATCTGGGATGTAGAAGAGATTTATCAGGTAGGGGCAAGGAATATCTGGTATTACAATGTTATGGCTGAGCAAAAACAGGCTGCTTAATGAAAGGAATAGGAGGATAAAGGATGGAAAATAAAGACACGATGAATTTACAGCAAAATTGATTGCAATATCAAATGAAATGCCAAAGTTATTAAAAAAGCATTATTCAGACGAAGTAGATTACGATTTTGTAAAGATTGATGATATCTTTGAACTTTTAAATCCAGCGTTTACAAAGTATCACATCTGTTTGCAGGAATTGGAAGAAACAGATGCAACTTACAGTAAAGTTGATGGCAGTTGGATTTATACGGCAAAACTTACCTTCTTTATTGTCAATGCAGATTGTCTGGATGAAAAAGAACGGGTGAGTATCCAATTAGTAGGAGATCACTTGGATTCACCTGCAAAAGCAAAAGGGGCAGCGTGGACCTATGGGTTTAAATACTTCTTTTTATATAAATTCCGTATGAAACAGGAAACAGAAGATCCAGATATGAAAGGTACACCACCAAATGGGCCGGACAAATCGAAAGAAAAAGCAGATCAGAAAAAAACAAAAGTGCCAGTAAAACCGCAGAAACCAGAGAAGGAGTCTTCTGATGTAATAGCAGACAGCCCTTTATCACAACCATCCGTGACCGATATGAATCAAAAGAAAGAAAACATCAAACAAGTAGATTTTCTTCCAGATCCTGCCGATTTTTTGAAAGAAAACGAAGCAGAAGATACAGGAGAAGATGCAGAATGTCATGAGGTTGAGAGGGAAGAACAACAATCCTTGGAAGTGACGGAAACATCGGGATCTTTGAACACAGAAGAAGAGACAAAAAATTTAGGAGATATGTCGACAGAATTTTTGGAGAGCGATGATGAAGGAACATCTGAGCATCCTCCTACAAAAGATTTGAAAACCGATAAAGCAGTACAGGAACCTGAGAAAAAGAAAATGTTTCAGGAGAAAAGATCAACGAGGAAAAGAAGGAAGAAACAAAAAGTTCTTCTTTGAAGTCTCAAAAAATGAGGAAGATTTTGGACAGATGAATCTTTTGGATTTTTCAGCACATCAGCCGGAACCATCCGAGAAACAGGAGACAAAAGCAATGAGGCAAAACAGCAGAAGGGTCCCGAGAGACTGATAAAGAAGCGGACAGGAAAGAGGGCTCTATTATTTCCGGGCATTCAGAAGATTTTGAAGAGGTAAAAGAAGAAGTTGCTTTTGAAGAGGTAGATGAAGATGACTTTTTCTTGCAGTTACAAAGAGATATGGAAAGTGAAATGGAGAAGATCCCCCTGACGATAGAAGAGGCAAAAAAAGTAATCTGTCCTTATGCGTTGTTTGAAGGAAAAACATTTGGGGAAATGCTTGGAACAGAAGCAGGTTACCGGCAGTTGCAATGGTTTGCAAAGGAATACAGAGGTTCAGATTTTAAGATGAAAGAAGCAGCACAGCTTTTATTGGAAGGCTGTGAACAGAAAGCTGCTTAAAAAGTTAAAGGATAAGGAAGAGGCGTGCAGGGCATGCCTTTTCCGCTTTATAAGGGGATACTTCCAGAAAGGTTAAAATGGTATGAAAAAAGAAAGCGTACAGAATCTGATCCGGTTGCCCCGTTTACTATTTTTGATGTAGCAAAGTTACTGGATATAGAATTTTTAGAAAACTGTAAAAATGGATACCAGGTAAAAGACACCCAGAATGCAGCAAATGTTGTATGCCCATTTTGTGGTGACGCCAGGGGAAAGGCAAGCATCTGTGTCTGTGCAGAAGGGAAAATCATGAATGTCTTTCATTGTTTTGATTGTGGAACCGGCCATAATATGCTGACACTTTATGCGGATCTTTGTCATCTGACAGGAAAAGACCGGTATAAAAAAGCATATCGGGAAATTTATAGAAGAAAGCAGAAAGAACCTGGCAGAAAGAAAAAGACGCGACAGGCAATGCAGGAAGAAAGCCAGGGAATTAAGAAACGGGCAAGGAAACAGAAAGAACATCTGGCTGAACCAGTGGATTTAGAACAGCGACATCGGGTTTATAAAAAAAAAAATGCTCTCCTATCTGGAACTAAAGGAGTATCATCGTAAAGATTTGGAGAGAAGAGGGGCAGATAGCGAGATGATCCTGCACATGGAAGAAAAGGGATATAAAAGTACCAATGAGGTGGATTCGCAGCAGATAGCGAGACGTCTGATAAAAGAAGGATTCCGATTGGAAGGTGTTCCGGGATTTTATATCAATTGGGAAGGAAACTGGGATCTTAATTTTTATGAAGGAAACAGAGGGTATCTTTGCCCTGTTTATACGGTAGATAAATATCTGGCAGGTTTCCAGATACGTTTGGATCATCCTAAAGGAAAAATAAATATGTATGGCTTTCCAGTGCAAACCAGAAGAAAGGGTGTGGAATCAGCAGTATTGTAGGGGTATCTGGAAAAGCAGAAAGCAGTGAAATTTATGTGACGGAAGGAATTTTAAAAGCAGAGATAGCCCATCAGGTATCCGGAAAAACTTTCCTTGGAAATCCGGGAATTGGAAATTGGAGAGATTTGTATGAGGTTTTGCAGGTATTAAAAAAACGTGGACTTTCCCATGTGGAAGAGGTATATGACATGGATAAGCAGCTTAGGCTTGTCTGCGACCAAAAGTATAGTGAAATCTGTGAGGAGTGTGAAGATCGGAAGAAAAAAGGGAATCCAAATTTTGAATCGACCCAAAAAAAAGATTGAAACGGGATACTATACGAAAAGGCTGTAACCATACATACCGTATCTGTGAGGAACTTTCTCTATCCTGCAACCGTAATCAGTGGGACCTGGATCCGGACGGTTTATGGGCAGAACATGAAAAAGGAATTGATGACTGGCTGACAAAGGAAATCAGGGTAAATAGAAAATAGTTCATTTTTAAAATGTGCAAAAGAGGAATTGCAAAAGCAGTTCCTTTTTTGCATGGTTTAAAGGGCCATGAGAAAGGAGAGAAGTGGATGATTCGGGATAGACCTTAAAAAGAAAGGGGAAGCAGGGCAGTTTTTGATATGCAGCATATTCCCGAAAATGGAAACTGCCCATTTGAAAAACATCAAAAGAGAAAGGAGAGAAATGTTTATTGAAAACAACATGGAAAAATACGATGTAACGGCAGGCTTTTTGGCAATTTTATTAGGGTGTTCCTCCCTTCTGACAGGCACAGGCAGTGCTATGGCAGCACCATTAGAGCAGGCAGAAAGTAAAGAGGAAACACAGGCAGAAGACATTACAATAAAACAGGGAGAAACGTTTGATCCGGCTTCCGATTTTAAGGGGATTACGGTAAAAGACGGGGAAAAACTCTCTTTTGTCTTATCTGCGGATAGAGAGGGAAAGCTGTTTGATGAAGACCGACCAGGAACTTATGACTGTATTTACCAGGTGCAAAACCTTCTGGAGAAACTTATGAGATTACACGAAAAATCATTGTAAAGGAAAATGGAAAAGAAGGAGAGAGTCCCAAAGGACAGAAAAACAGAAGAAAGAACAAAAAAGTGGCGAAGAAGATGCAGAGCCGGATGGCGCCAATATTGATACCAGTGCATTAAAGGAAGAAACGGGAGTTTTATTTTCTGTTGTACCATCTTCCATAGAACAGGCAAGAGAAAAAGCTTCTTTAGTGAAAGGACAGAAGATTGTATATCCGAGTGATTTAGGTTCTTACAGTACCTGTTATTTCTATGTCAATGACCGAATTGCGTACTGTCTGGAATCAAACTTACAGTCCCCGCCTTCCTCTGATTATGTTGCAGAACTTTATGAAAGCAATTTAAACTTACAGAAAGTTTTGTATTACGGATATGGAGGACCAGGAGATTTAACCGGGGAATATCTAAAAAACTACAGCAATGACATCAAATATGTCCTGACACATTTAGCAGCAAGTTATTGTTACGGCGGAGCGGAGGTGGCATTCGTGGGCTGCACGCAGGACGGATTGAAACGCTATAGTGTCATGGAATACATCAATTACCTTTGCGGACAGGAAGCACCACCAAGTGCTGCCATCAGCCTTTCTTCCACAAAAGAAACAGCTTTTTTGGAAGGAGATATGCAAAAGACAAAGAATATTACATTGAATGGAGACCATAGAAATTATATCACGTTGCCTTTGCCAGAAGGAGTTACCTATCATGATACAACTGGAAAAGAACAAACAGGTGGATCAGTCAAAATCTATGGAGGTACTACTTTTTATTTTACAGCTTTAAAACGGTACATGGAACGTGGGAAAGTGGTAATCTGGGCGGTCAGGTAGGTGCACAATGGAAAACGCTGGTTGTTTCAACCGGATCCGGAAATCAGGATATTGGGTATGGGGATTTTTATGAAGAACCGAGTGCATCGGTTTCTTTTTCCATTCAATGGATGGATATTTCTTGGGTTGAAGTGATCAAAGAAGACGCAAAGAGCAGCGTAAAACTTGCAGGAGCTGTTTTTGGGATTTATAGAGATCCGGCTTGTACAGATTTGATACTAAAGATGCCTCCTACCAATGAAAAAGGAGCAACCAAGGCGGAACTGACAAAGACACAGGATACGGTGTATATCAAGGAAATCACTGCACCAAAAGGGTATAAACTGAATACGAATTCTTATAATGTCAATCTGGAAGTGGCAAAAACACAGACACTGACTGTGAAAAATGAGGAACAGAAAGGGAAAATTGTTGTACATAAGCAAGGCGAGAAACTGACTGGTGTATCCGGAGAGGAAGGAACCCTTCAGTTCCTTTATACAAATGCAGCATTTGCAGGAGCAAAATATAAGATTTATGCAGCTGAAGATATTTACAGTCAGGATAAACAGACAAAAATCTATCAAGCAGGAGATTTGGCAGCAGAATTGGAGACAAAGGAAGATGGAAGCTGCTCTTCCGATATGCTTTATCTTGGAACTTATAAAGTAGTGGAACAGCAGGCGCCTGATTCCCTGACCATAGGGAAAACGGAAGAAGAACGTACCCATGTAGTAACCCTTTCTTATGCGGGGCAGACAGTAGAAGTGGTTGAGGAAGAAACACAATATGAGAATGCCAGACCGAAGGTATCTGTGGAAGTGCTGAAACAATCAAGCAATGATGAGGTGGCTTTAAAAGGAGCAATTTTTGGTCTGTATGCAAAGGAAGATATTACCGGTGCAGATGGTTCTGTCTTGGTCACAAAGGAAACTTTGATCCAGAAAGCAGAGTCCGGCGATAACGGAAAGGCTATATTTACTGCGGATATCCCAATTGGTTTTCATTATGAAGTAAAAGAAATTCAGGCTCCTTCGTTGTATTTCAAGGGGAATGGCAGTTATGAATTCTTTTATGAATATAAAAATGACAAAACATATACCTACACCTTTACACATATCTTCCAGAACAAAGAGGTACGTGGTGAAGTCCATATCAAGAAAATAGACAAAGATACACAGGACTCATTAAGCCAGGGAGATGGGGATTTAAACGGGGCAGTCTATGGATTGTATGCTGCAGAAGACATCCAGCACCCAAATGGAAAGACAGGACTGCTTTATAAAAAGGACCAGTTAGTCATGCAGGGAACTATAGAAAAAGGAGTTCTGCATTTCAAAGATTTGTATCTTGGAAAATACTACGTACAGGAAATATCTGCACCACCATCCAATGCTTATCTATTGGATAAAACGAAATATCCGGTAGACCTTGCGTATGAAGGACAGGATGTGGAAATCGTACAGAAAAATGTAACAGTTTTGGAAACCATAAAAAAACAGGCGTTCCAGTTGATCAAAATCAGTGATGACGGAAGCCAGACAGAAACAGAATTACTGGAAGGTGCCGGATTTAAAGTGTATCTGATCAGTGAACTTTCAAAAGTAAAAGATGGCACCTTAAAACCAGACAATGGAACAGAATTTGTTCCACAGGATTTTATTGGATATGATTTCAGTAAAGAGGAAACTGCTTCTTATTATCAAAATGGAGAGAAGATACAGACAGAAGAAATGTTTACGGACAAAAAGGGATATTTATGTTCCCCGGAACTTCCGTATGGAAAATATGTATGTATCGAAAGTACCATTCCGGAAAATATGGAAGAGATTCAGCCGTTTTTAGTTACAATTGATGAAGACAGCAGAGAACCACAAGTATGGCGTGTCTTTAATGACCGTCCAATGCAGTTCTATTTTAAAATCATCAAAAAGGATGCACAGACGGAACTTCCGATTTTAAAGAACAGCGCTCATTATAAAATTTATGATGTGGAGAAAAAGAAATATGTCACGATGAAAGTACGGTATCCAAAACCGGAAACCATTGAGGTATTTGAAACAAATGAGGAAGGCTATCTTTTGACACCAGAACCGTTAAAAATGGGTACTTACCGTATTGAAGAAGTAAAAAGCCCGGAACTGTTTGTGCAGACAGGATTTGAGCAGGTGTTAAAAAAGGGAGAGGAAATACTTCCTTTAAATAAGGTGACAAAAGAAGGAACTTATGAAAAAGCTCCAAGAAAATCCATTACCATCAAAGTAGACAGTAATACCGTACATGAAGTGGAAGAAGAAACTGGAAAGTATATTGTAGTTGTGGAAGTAAAAAATGATGAGGCAGTAGGAAGCCTGACAATCCAAAAAACAGGAGAGGTGCTTATTGGCGCTGAAAAAAGAACAGACCAGATGCTGACAAAAATTAAAAATGGTCTGGCAAAAGCAGTCAATAAAGTGTCCAACCTGTTTACTGGAGACGATGTTATGGAAATGGAAAAAGGATATGAGTTCGAGTATGAAGAACAGGGGCTTGCAGGAGCAGAATTTTCTATCTATGCAAGGGAAACCATTTATTCGCCAGATGGGCAGATGGACAGTGAAGGCAACCGGATCATACGTTTTGAAAAAGACGCTTTGGTTGGAACGATTGTAACAGATGAAAAAGGAAAGGGAACTTTAAATAATCTTCCGATTGGCAAATTCTATATGAAAGAGACCAAAACAGGAGATTCTTTCGTGTTGGATCCAAAAGAACAGGATTTTGAGATTACCTATCAGGGACAAGAAGTGGCGGTTGATTATGTGACAAAGGAAATCAAGAACCAGCGGCAGAAAGTGGAAATTGAAGTGCTGAAAAAATCAGAAGCCACAAAAGAACCGCTTGCTGGGGTTTCGTTTGGACTGTATGCAGGAGAAGATCTTTTAAATGCAGCAGGAGAAATTGTGGTGAAAAAGATGAACTGGTAGCAGTTGAAAAACAAATGAAGAAGGGAAACTGAAGTATCAGGATACCATTCCGCATGGGAAATATTATTTAAAAGAACTGGAAGGACTGCCGGGATATCTTCCGTTTGAAGAGAAGATTGAAATTGACGCTTCCTATACAGATCCGAAACTGGAGGTAATTTCTATACAAAAAGAGGTAGAAAACCAACCGACAAAGGTGGAGATTACAAAAACAGATATTACAGGAGAAAAAGAAGTAGAAGGCGCTAAGTTACAGATTTTAGATGAAGAAGGAAATGTAGTGGAAGAATGGACTTCTACCAAAGAACCGCATCTTGTGTATGCATTGAAACCTGGCAAATATATCTTACATGAAGAGCAGGCTCCAACAGAAAATGGATATGTGAAAGCAGAAGACGTAGAATTTACGGTAGAGGAAACCGGGGAAATCCAAAAAGTTTCCATGAAAGATGATCATACCAAAATGGAAATTACAAAGACGGATATTACCGGAGAACAGGAAATCGAAGGTGCTAAACTACAAGTACTGGATGAAGAAGGAAATGTGGTAGAAGAATGGATCTCTACCAAAGAACCATATCGTATCGAATATCTGCAACCGGGGAAAACCTACGTCCTTCATGAAGAAGCTGCACCAGAAGGATTTTTGATTGCAGAAGATGTAGAATTTACCGTAGAGGAAACCGGAGAAGTACAGAAAGTTTCCATGAAAGATGAAGTGCCGATGGGGCAACTCATCATCAAGAAAACAGATGCAGAAGATCAGACACCACTTGCCAATGTAGAATTTGAACTGAAAAATAAAGAAACAGAAGAAGTAGTTGGAAAACTCACGACAGACAAAGATGGCGTTGCAACCAGTGAACTGCTGCCAATTGCTACTTATGAAGAAGGGAAGGCAGTAGCACCGATTACTTATGTATTATCAGAGACAAAACCATTGGACGGATATGAAAAACATACGGAAACTTATGAAATCACATTCAGTTATGCAGATGCCAAAACAAAAGTCATAGAAGTGGTAAAAGAAATCCAGAATAAGAAACTTCCAAAGACACCGGAAAAATCGGAGGAAGTAAAAACAGGAGATACTACCATGATCCTGTTACCGATAGGCATTGCGGTACTGACAGTAATTGGTATCGGTATTGTCCTTTGGAGAATCAGACGCACAAAGAGATAAAAATATTTGGAAGTTATAAAATACTGGCCTGCGGGGTAGTGTAAAGAACATTTCGTGGATGCTTTACCAGAAGATTTCGGGGCAGTACCGAACCCCGCAAGCGAAAGGAAGGGTGATGTGGAAGCGAAAGAAAAGAATTTAAAAGTTTTTATAAAAGCGTAAGCGGTAATGAAGCGGAAAAATGTAAGTATCCAACCAGATTAGATACCTACGGCTGTGGTTGTATGCATAACTGTTCCTACTGCTATGCACGCAGCCTTTTGGATTTCCGCGGGCTTTGGAATGCAGAAAATCCAAGAGTGGCAGATATCCAGAAAATCCGGAGAAAATTGGAAAAAGTGCCGCCGGGAACCATTTTAAGACTTGGAGGCATGACAGATTGCTTTCAGCCGGTGGAACGTCAGGAACAGGTTACCTATCAAACCATAGAACAGTTAAATGAATATGGTATTGGGTATCTGATTGTGACAAATCCCATTTGGCAGGAGAAGAACGATACCGGAAACTTTATGATCCGAAACTGGCACACATTCAGATTACGATTACCTGCTTTGATGATAAGAAAGCTTTTGGCTATGAAAAAGCGAGCAGTCCTTCAAAGCGGTTAAAGGCATTGTTAAATCTACAGGAAGAGGGTTTTGATGTTACCTTACGATTAAGTCCTCTGATAGAAGAATATTTGGATTTTGATTACTTAAATAGGCTGCCGGTAAATAAAGTTTTGGTAGAATTTCTTCGGGTGAATGGGTGGATAAAAAATGGTTTCCGGATTTGGACTATCAGAAATATATTTTGCGTCAGAGTGGATACTGGCATTTACCGTTGGAAGAAAAAATCAGGATATTGGAAAAAATTCATCTTCCGTTGACGGTCTGTGAAGATGTCACAGAACATTATGAATATTGGAAGCAGCATATCAATCCAAATCCACTGGATTGTTGCAATTTAAGAAAATAAGAAACATAAGTGCAGGCGGTAGTATATCAGTTTTGGTATGCTGCCGCCTTTTTTACGTTGGAGGTAAGCAAATGAAAAAAGAATACTTTTTTACTTGGGATATTAAGCGTGATCCTTTTGGCAGCAGGAGTCTGGATTTATCAAATTATCAGTGAATACCAAAAAGCAGAACAGGAATATGAAAAGTTGCAAACATATGTGAAAGTAGAAAAGAAAACAAAAGAGCCAGAAGATATGAAGCCGGAAACTACAGAAGATGATAAGGAAAAAGAAAAGCCGGAAGAAACCGTAACGGTCGATTTTGCAGCTTTACAGGAAATCAATCCAGATGTTGTAGCATGGATCAGAATTCCAGGGGTACTGGAATATCCGGTGGTAAGAGGGGAAGATAATTCCTATTATTTGAACCATACGGTGCAAAAAACTTACAATATTGCGGGCAGTATTTTTTTAGATTACCGGAATGAACGAGACTTTTCAGATAGTAAGAATATTATCTATGGCCATAATATGAAAGACGGCAGTATGTTTCATGTATTGAGAAATTATCAGGATATTGATTTTTTTCAGGAGCACACGGATATGGAGGTTTATTTACCGGATGGAAGAACTTTGAACTATCAGATTACAGCTTGTGAACAGGTACCAGCAGATAGTGAGATTTATCAGATAGAAAGAGGATATGCTGAGGATAGTAAGGAAAATGAAATCATATTGTCTACTTGTAGTGCAAAAGCAAATATCCGGATTGTTATAAAAGCGGATTTAAAAAAATAATTTAAAACAATAACTGCAAGATATTTTGAAAAATCAGATAACAAAAGGAGGGCACTAAGTGTATTTAATAGAAATTGATACCGAAAAATTTGATTTTCAAGGGATATCACACGAAGAATATTTGGAGTTTTTGGCTATCGGGCATACGAAAAGAAAAGAAAATTTATATACGGTAACACAACTGGGAAC
>ENA-OPZD01000070-OPZD01000070.1-human-gut-metagenome-genome-assembly--contig:-NODE-70-length-41125-cov-9.149032_pt1 | contig 41125 bp, 61 predicted proteins | sample MGYA00242479_ERZ504495 | MGnify/ENA primary metagenome ERZ504495 (study PRJEB26092, sample SAMD00036286) | human gut metagenome | host: Homo sapiens | study: EMG produced TPA metagenomics assembly of... | reverse complement strand
CGCGCGCCGGCGGTCGGCGCGGGCGCGTGAACGTAGACGGCTTGCCGGTGATGGCCGACCATGCGATGGTGGCGACGCCTTCGGCGAACGGGGTGCCGTCGGGCTTTACCAGACGCACGGGAATGGACAGGCCGGTCTCGTCGGCCTCGTCGTGTTCCTGTACTACGAGCGTCTGGGTGAGGGGCGCGGCCATCACTTGCTCGCCTTGACGGAGGATGTGGACTTCTTGAGCACGGCGATGCCCTTGGGGTCGAGGATCGCGTAGCTGTACATGGCCTCGGTGCGGTAGGCGATCTGGTTGACGCCCTTGAGGTCCTTGCCGGTGTTGTCGGGGTCGCCGTATTCGATGATCTCGCTCCAGATGTCGCGCACCATGCCCCACTTGATGAGGCGGAAGTCGCCGAGGAAGGCGAGGATGCCGGTCGCCGGGGTGACGAGCCGGCCGTTGACCGTGCCGGACGTGGCGGCCGGGATGCCGTCGAGGTTGCCGACCTGGAGGCTGATCGGGATCTCCGGGTAGAAGCGCTGGCCGGTGGAGGGAACGCGGATCTTGCGCAGCTCGTTCGCCATGGTCTTGGACAGGGCGATGCCGTTGATGTCGTACTCGTCGCTGACGGCCTCGGCGAGGCTGTCGATGTCGGCGACGCGATCGTCGGTGGCCGGCACGCCGACCGCTGTTTTGGCGAGCGCGTTGAAGCCTTCGAGGGTCGTTTTCTTCTTGGGGTCGAAGGCGTGGTAGACGACGTAGTCGAGGACGCGGCCCATCGCGGCGGCCTGGTCTGCCTGGATCTTGCTGATGATCTCCAGTTTGGCGTCGTCGTCGGCCCACTGGAGCTCGTTGCTGAGGCGGGTGGTGGTCTGCACCTTGAAGCGCTTGCCGACGACCGGGGTGAGGGTTTCCTCGTAGCTGGACTTCTGCGCGCCTTCGGCGACGACCTCGGCTTCGGAATTGCCGGTGAAGACCATGTAGTCCTTGTCGAGGAAGAGCTGGGGTTCGCTCGGGGACAGTGCGGCGATGGTGCTGGTGTCCTTGGCGCGCTTGGTGATGACGGTGGCTACTTCCTTGGGGAGCAGCACCTTGCTGGTATCGAGTGCCATGATGATGGTTTCCTTTCAGATGAGGGGTGAGGAGGTGTTGGCCGGTTAGAGGCCGAGGTTGCGCAGGTAGTTGACCATGCTCTCGTTCGGGCCTTTGCCGGACGGCTGGCGGTCAGCGCCGTGCACGGCCGGGGCCTTGGGTTTGGGGTTGAGCAGCTCGTGGATGCGCTTGGCGTGCGATTGCATGGCTTCGAGGCTGTCGCCTTCGATCACGTCGGCGGGTACGCCGGTCTCGGCCGACACCTGCGCCTTCCAGTCGGCCTGCTGTTCCTTGGCCTTGTAGGCGGCTACCTGCGCTTCGAGTTCCTGCGTGCGCTTGGCGGCCTTCTCGGTTTCGCTCATTTGGGATTCCTTGAGCTTTTCCAGCTCGTCGGCGGCGGCCTTGTTGGCCTCGCTTTCTTTTCCCAGTCGCGCGAGTGGCCGAGCGCTTCCTTGTATTTGGCTTCCCAGTCGATCGGATCGCCGGCGTTCTCCGTGCCGGCCGATGCCGGCGGTTGCCCGGTGCCGCCGGTGGACTCGCCGCCTTCCGGCGGGGCCGCGACGAATCGGATGTGATGGGGTGTGGGGGTGAGGAACATGGTTGTTCTCCTTGTGGTTGAGCCTTTCCGGGCATTAAAAAAGCCGCCCGTGCGGGTGGCTGAAAATCTGTTAGACTGGAATTGTCTTGGCTTCTCTACCTCGAACCCGTTATTGGCTCTGGGAGTGAGAAGCCGTTTCCGTATCGCGTTCGACCCTGACGATGTTCCCGTCGTAGTCGATGAGCAGAACGTAGTCGAGACGTCTGCGTCGAAGCGATGACCGTATGTAGTCTTTGCAGGCTTCGGCGTCCAGTTCCGTTCTTTCCTTTTGCAGATGAATGACTGCGGCGTCTCCTTGGCGGGCTGCGGATCGGAGAAGCTGGTCTATGGTGTTTTTGCCGTGTCCTTCCGGCGCTTTGAAGTCCACTCGTTTACCGTTGATGATGGCGTCTGATGTCTTCACGCCTTGTTTGTCGCTTCTTTCGCGCACTGTCACGGCAAACCCGTTGTCTTTGAGGGCGTCGAGCGTTTTGCGTTCGTGCTTCTGAAGTTCGGACCACGCCCTTGCGCTTTCCACGGAGGGTTCCGGCGTGGTGCCGTCGTACAGCCATCGACGGTCGCGCTGGCTCATTTCCTCGGTGATGCGATGCGTCGTCCACAGGTTGTAGTCGTCTATCTCGTCTTCGTCTTTACCTGCGTCCTTCATACGGGCGACGTATTTTCCATATTCGTCGCGATTGAGCATGCCGGCGATCGTCTTGCGGCATTGCAGGTATCGGGCTTTCATGCCTTCCGGGTCGTAGCCTTTGACGTGGGCTTCTCCCCAACTGGATACGATGCGGCAGTCGTCGTTCTTGTGATATCGATTGTCCCGTCCGCCGGCCTTTTCCTCGCTCCAGTAGACGAAGCCTCGCGAGGCCATGAGGATGCAGAACGCGCAGGTCGGGCCGACCGGAACGCGGGCGTAGCGCGGTTGCGAGGGATCGTGCTCGCCGTTGAATTTGGCCGTGAGTCGTGCTGTGACGCCCACGATGTCGGCGGCGAGGTTCATCCATTCGTCTTGTCCGTATCCGTCGGTCTTCATGGCCCATAGGTCGTCCATCGTCAGCCCAGCGCGACTGTGGTGGTTGATGACGTCCACGAATTTGAGTCCGACGTGGTCGGTGCTGTTGTATCCTCCGACGATCTGCCAGAAGGCGCGATCCGCGCTCACTCGGGATGGCGTGTAGGCCGGCAGGTCGACGCCGGCGGCTTCTGCCCATGCGGAGCGCACCGCGTCATAGTAGTCGTTGGCGACTTGGTTGGCGCGATCCGCGTAGGTCTCGAACACTTCCGTGCGAAGGTAGTGCAGCGGGTCTTCAAAATTGTCCCACGCAACTCCGGCCGCGAGCTGCTTGGCCTCAAGGGACAGGTCGGCGAGCGCGTCCTGATAGTCGTCCCAGAGGTCGTCAAGATGGGTTTGGAATGCTTGGCGCTGCTGTGGAGTGAGGTTGTTCAGCGGCAGGTTGGCCGGTTTGCTGCTCATTGGCTTCGGCCTCCTTGCCGTCGGTCTTGGCGATCGTCAGTTTGGCCCTGAGCTCGTCGATGGATTGCTGCGTGCGCTGCTGGCGTTCGTAGGCCCGGTGGGCCTTGATCTCGTCCCATGTCAGGCCGGCGCGGGTGAGTCCCACGTCGCTGTCGGCGAAGGCGGGGTTGTTGGATGCGACCTTCTGGTACCAGTCGGCGCGGGCGGCGTCGCTGGTTTCCTTGACCGGTGCCCAGATGGGTCGCAGTTCGCGCAATGCGTCGGGGTCTGCGCCCTGATAGGCCAGTGCGATGCTCATGGCTTCCTTCAACGCGCGGCCGAAGCGTTTGTTTTGCCGGTCGGCGGTGCGGGACAGTTTGCGTTCGGCTTCGGCCATGGCTTCGGCGCTGGCGGGGTTGTCCATGGTGATGCCGAGGTCGTTGACGGGGATGTCGGTTTCGGAGCTGACCATGAGGGCGATGGTGCGCAGCATGTCGGCGTGCGGGGTCATGGATGCCTGCTGGAGCTGCTGCATGGTGGGCTTGTCGCCGTTCTTGTTGGCGGGCATGCCGTTCATGACGCTCACGATGCTGCTCCATGTGTCGTCGGTGAACTTCTTCGACGCTCCGATGAACCACACGCGGGGGGCTGCATAGAATTCGGCGGTGGCCTCCATGCGCACCATGGTTCGCAGGCCGAAGTCGGTCAGGTTCATGAGCGTGCGGGTGATGCGGCTGTTGCCCAGCGGATGGTAGGACTGGGCGTCGTTGACGAGGGGCACGACGCTTGGCCGGTCGAGGTGGGTTTCGATCGTCCGCGCCGTCCACTGGCCTTCGCTGTCGTCGATTTCGTAGACCTTGCCGGGCAGCCATGCGGTGAATGCGGTGATGCGCCCGGTTCTGTCGTCCTTGTCGGTGATGGTCAAGGCCGAGCCGAGGCGGCGGCGTCGGCGGTCCCAGATGCCCGCGCTCCAGTCGGCCGAGCGGGGCAGCATGAGGATGCGGCCGGGTTCGTCGGGGTCTTCGCACACGGTGATGAAGCTGCATCCGTGGATGTAGGCGCTGGTGATCGCCTCGGAGACGTCGGTGTCCCATGCGTTGTCGTCCACGAGCTCGTCCACCTGCGCCTGCAGCGGGTCGGGCGCGTCGAAGCCCTCGAACACGTTGAGGTCGGCGAGCGCTCGGACTGCTTTGTTGGGCCATCCGATCATCGGTTTGGCGAGGGCGCGCATTTCTTTGGGGATGCTGTAGGCGACGCCGTTGTATCGGTATCGGGCTTGGTAGTATTCGGCTCTCAGCATGTTGCGTGCGTAGTGGTCGCGCCATGTTGTGAGGAGTTTTTGGATGGTGGGCATGTCGTCGTCTTCGACGCCTTTGATGCGGGTGATGTTGGCGGATTGGACGGCGAGGTAGGCGTCTTGGGTGGCGGGGGTTGGTGATGGCGAGGCCGTTGTGGTCGGTGGCGGGCATTAGAACCATGTCTCCGTTTCTTGGGTGGGGTCTCTTCTGGTGGTCATGGCCCCGTGGAGGGCGAGGGTGACGGCGTTGAGTGGGCTGATGTCGGTGTCGTCGTCGGGTCGGTTCCATCCGAAGAGTCCGTTTTGCCGATGGGGCGTGTGGTGGCTTTGTTGGCGGCTTGCCAGAGTGGTTGTTGGCCGTCTTCGGGCAGGTGGGTGAGGGTGCCGTCTCTGAGCATGTCCTGGAGGCGGCCGCAGGCGCGGCCCATGTCGGTGGCGGCGGTGACGGTGACGGTGACGCCGGCCTGGGCGAGGTCGGGCAGGAGCGCGGTGGCGGGGCTTTGCCCGTCGATGACGAGCGCGGCGGTTTGTTCCCAGACCTTGTCGATGAGGTTGACGGCCCACATGGTGCCATCTTGGTTGGTGTCCCTGTATTCGGCGAGTTCGATGTGGGCGGTGTTGTCGTCGTAGCGCATGCATGCGCCGATGGTCAGGCGTGTGCGTTGGGGGTTCATGTCGATGCCGAAGCTCATGACGCCGCCGGGGCGGCGGCGCTCGATGGTGGCTTCCTCCCATTGGCGGCGGTCGATGGCTTGGCTGAGGGCGTGTTCGTCCCAGATGCCGAGGGCTTCGCGGCGGAAGTCGTCGCCGGTGAGGTTTTCCCACAGGTTGGCGATGGATTCGTCGCTGGTGTGGGCGGGGTAGCTGGGGTTGGCTTTCCTCCATTGCTGGCGGTCGAGGGGGTCGGCGTCGCGGTCTGCGGTGAATTCGACGTAGAGGGTCGAGTGGGTGCGGCCGGCGCGCGCTTTGTCCCTCAGGCGGGTGAACGCTTCGCCGTTGTCCCTTGGCCCGGGCGGGGTGCCCATGTAGATGGTCTGGGGGTTCCAGGCGCGGTTCTGGGTCGGCAGCATCGACGCCATCGCCGAGTCCGACAGGTGCTGGGCCTCGTCGATGACGAGCAGGGCGATCTTCTTGACGCCTCGCAATGCGCCTCGTTCTCGCGCGCGGAAGAAGATGCGCGACCCGTTGCGGAAGCGTATTTCCTCCTTGCCGGCGGCGAGGCTGATGCCGTGGTCGGGGTCAACGAGACCGCTCATTTCGGGGCGCAGGACGATCGCGCACAGGCTTTCGAACGTGTCCTTGATGACGCTGAAGTGCTGGGCCGTCCACACGATGCGCATGCCGGGGGTTCGGGCGGCGCGGTGGATCGCGACCCAGCCGATGTCGTAGGTCTTGCCGGTCTGGCGCGGGATCGACAAGACGGCGTTGCGGGCGCTCCAGAAGCCGTCGGCGCTTTTCGCGAGGATGATCCGGTTGATCTGCCGCTGCCAGACGTCGAACCGGTCGCCCGCCGCTGCGGCGAGGTTGTTCAGGCTCGGCTCTCCGCTCGTGTACAAATCGTCGGGGATGATCTGGCAGCTCGCCCCGTCAATCCTCGTGTTCATCCAATCGTTCGTCCTCCGTGTCCAGGGCCTGCATGGCCGGATCGTGCCCGTTCGACGCCTTGTCGATCGCCTCGATCTCGGCGCTCATGTCCGCGAGCCGTTTCGTCAATGACGCGAGGTCGCGTGAGCTTATCGACCCTTCGTCGAGCTTTTCGGCGATCAGGTTGCGCATCGCCACCAGGAGGCGGCGGCGATCCCCGGAAGCGGCGGCGTTGCTGACCCTATGGGACTTCGACGCGCTCTTCGAGCGAGGGGTCTTCGACGTTCTGGACACCAAGACGGCCTCCGTTCAAGTGTGGAAAAAAGCCCGGGGGAAAAACGGCGCTTTGCCCGTGGTCGCCCCGGCGGGGCCGGGTGGGGTCTACTCCCCACCCCCGAACCAGTCCGAGCAGCGGATCGGCCCGGATTGGGTTGGCTCTGTGCGCTGTGGGGCCTTGCCCTGGGCGATGAGCTGGGCGACGCGCTCGCGCGCCCATGCCAGGCTGTGCGTGCCTTTGATGGCGTTGCACCATCGGTGCGCGGGCCCGCTGTTGTCGTGCGTGAGCGTGCCGCCGCGCGCCAGGGCGATGGTCTCGTCCACGACGAAGCTGTATGGATGCGGTGCCTTGAGCTCGTAGTCGATGGGCCGATGGCAGATGTAGCAGTCGGCCCGCATGTGCCGCCACCGCTCGCGCTCGCGCCGGCGGCGATAGCCATTGCTGTACCGCGGATTGCCCACGCACGCCTCCAATCGAACGCCTGTACGGATCGACAGACTGCGCTCGCCGGCGGGAAGAAGAGGAAAGAACCGCCGGCGAGGCGTCTGTCTGTGGTGGTTTCTCGGGTGCCGCATACGCCGGTTGCGCACGGTGCCGGCGGCGGCTGGCGGATGGTGCGGGATTCAACCCGCGAAGCATGAGGTCGGTTGTCATGCCTGCCCGCCTAGCAAGCGGGTGCCTTCGACCGCTCGGCCAACCATCCAAGGGGATCGGATACGAAAAAAGCCCATCCCCGATGGGACAGGCTTTTCCGATACTCCGATTACACGCGACAGCGTAACACGAAACCGTCTCACGTTCAAACGTCGCCGCCGTCGCGCTCGGCGCGATCCTGCGCGCAGGCCAACAGCTCCATGATGTTCCACTCCCAATAATGCCGGTCGATGCGCCGCGTGGACGGCATCTTGCCCCGGCTGCGCCAGTTCGCCAAGTCCTTGCCCGTCACGCTCACACCCGTGTTCTCCCGCACCCATCGGGCGGCGTCGGCCTGCGTGCGCGTGATGTGCATGAGCCCCGCGCTGCGCAGGTACTCCAACCGCACGCGCTTCAAGTCGAGCCATGCGCCGCATTCGGGGCACACCGTATACCGCGCGGAGCGGGCGGCGTAGATCGGCGTGCGTATCGGCTCGTCGTCGTCCCCCTTCGTGTTCAGGCAGTTGGGGCATACGCCGACAAGACGGCGCTCGCCGGCGTGCGTGGTGGCGGTTTCGACCTTTTCCGATAGGCGGATCAGGTCGGCGTATAGGTCGCCGGCCGTGTCGAGTCGTGCGAGGTCGGGCATGTGGTGCAGCAGCAGGCGGGTGATGTCGGCCCATTGCATGAGGGTGCGGGGCCGGTCGTATCGGTCGTGGCCGATCGGTTTGACGCCGAGCATGCCGCCGGTGAGTTGCAGGTGCGTCTCCACTGCGGAGTACAGGGCTTGGGCGGCTTCGTTGACCGGCGGGGCCGCGTATGCCCTGTTGCCGTGGCGTGGCGAGCGTTCGCGGGTGGTGGCTTGTTTGTAGGCGATCTGCTGGAGGGCTGGCATGCCGGCCTTCAGGAGCCATGCGAGGCGTTTCGCCCAGTCCTTGACGCATTCCTTGCACAGGTTCGCGTCGCCGGCCGCTTTGCCGCAGGCCGCGCATGTTCGTTGTTCCATCATCCCCCGCCTTTTCGCTGGTGCTATACTCGCTTGTTGGACAATGCGAGCCTCTGCCGAAAGGTGGGGGCTTTTACTTTCCCGAAGCCGTTCCCGACGTGGTGGATTGGCCGGGAACGGCTTGTTTTCAACGGTTTGCTGACTTTCCTTAACTTTCTCTTCTATTGTCGCCGATGCCGGCGGGTTTTCCGGCGCGGATGCCGGGTGGGCTTGCAGGATGATGGCCTTCACCTCGTCGATGGGGATGCGCAGGGATCGCGCGGTCTCTTCCGGCGGCACGCCCTTGCCGTGCCATTCCACGATGATCTTCCTGACGCCTTCGGTGACTCTCACGCCCGTGCCTCCTGCCGGTCGAGCTGTTCGCATGCGGAGTGCTTGGCGCACATTTGGGCGACGCGGCGCATGCACTTGCGGATCGCGCCGCCGTAGGAGAGGGCGACGACGGTGAACCGGCCGAAGCATTCCGGGTGCGTCACGTCACGGCCGGGCGTGGCGGTGCCTCGCATGATGGTGACGGGGCCTAGCTGCCAGGCGGTGATTTTGGCGTCGATGTTGTTCATAAGATTTCCTTTCTTGGGTCGTCATTTGACCCCGTACCGGCGGCCGCCCCAGATGCCCTGCAACTGGTAGCCGTTGATCCGGTTGTGCTCGTCGGCGAACCGGCGGCACTCGCCGATGACCGGGCATGACCGGCATATGGCGAGCGCGGCCGCCTGTTCGTATGGTTTGCCGCTGAACCAGAGTTCGGGGTCGTGGTCGCGGCATGCGGCCTGATGTCGCCAGTCCATGGGTTATCGGCCGTCCTTTCGGTAGGGGTTGGCGCGTTCCACGATGGCGAGTTCGTCGAAGTGGTTCATGGCGTCGAACACGGCCTGTTTGCCTTGTTCGTAGGCTTCGGCGAGTTCGTCGGACTGTTCGGCGTCCATGATCGAACCGGCCTGCGGCCTTGTGAAGCCCGCCGTCCTGAGTCTGCGTTCGATCTCGTAGAGGCCGATTGGTTCGCTGTCGCAGGTGAAGACGATGCTCAGGCGTTTCATGACAAGTCCTTTTGCAGCGCGCGACGGCCGGCCTCGGTGATGGCATAGCGTCCGTATCCGACGTCTTGCGTGTATCCGCGTTCCTCCAGGGATTGGAAGGTGCGTTTGTGGTTGCCGTCGGCGGGCTGCATGTCGCCGTGGTTGACGAGCTGGAGCAGCACACTCTTCTGCGCGTAAGTGAGTCGTGGTCTCATTTGACGCCTCCGCTCAGCGGGTCGATGAGCTCGCAGCTTATGGCGTCGATGCGCTCGCCGGTCTTGACGGTCATGCACAGGCGTTTGACGTCGCCGGTCTGCCGCACCTCCTGCGTGACGGTCTGCACATCCCGTTCGCCGAGCTGCGCCTGTTCACCGAGCTGCGCCTGTTCACCGAGCCCGTAACCGACGGCGAGCGCCGCGAAGGCGATCACCGCAGCGGGCGCGATCTTGATGGCGTATGGTCTGCCGTTCCTCATTGTTCCTTCTCCGTTCCGTTGATAAAACCCCATGCGCTCACCGCGACCTGTTTCCACCATTCGAGCTCACGGTCGGCGATGCGCTTGCCGCTCTCATACACGATCGGGCGCTCGCCGTTGTGTTCCCAGAGGTTGATGGCGAGTCGTTCGATCTCGTCGGGAGTGAGGGGCGTGGCCGTGATGGTTTGCTCGATGCGAATGGCGAGCGCGAGCGCGTCGTCATGGCCTTGGGCGTATCCGATCACGTAGGCTTCGGCCGGACTGTCGTTGCCGAGTCCGGCGGCGGCGAGCGCGTTCAACGCCTGTTGCGTCATGTCGATGCTCATGCGTCTTCCTTGGTTTGGTTGGTGATTTGGCTGAATTGTTCGAGGTGGGTTATCCAGCGCAGCAGGGCGAGGGTGGCGGTGTCCCGGTACATGTCGTCCTGCGTGAGGCTGCGGTGCGCCGAGTAGATCGTATTGCCGGTCTTGTCGGTTTCGATGTCGCCGAGTTTGATGGTGGTGCCGTCCGTCCGATCGCACATGATCCGAATGCGCGTCATATGCCCGCCTTTCTGTGTTTGCGTTCCGCCTTCCATTTCACGTGGTAGAACAGGAACGCGGTCAGACTGCTCATAGGCTCCCAGAAGTCACCGCAGGGCAGATCAAGCCGCCACCATTGCCCGCAGACCGGGCAATGCCATACCGGATCGGAACCCGTGGGCCTGCAATACTGACTACTCACTTCACGCCTCCGTCCGTGCGGCAGTGATCGCCAACCACGCAAGCCGCCGATACTGCTCTTTCGCGTCAGGGTTCAACTTCGACCACAACGGCTCCACCTCCTCGAAGCCCATGCCCGACGTACCCGTATAGACGGCGAGCGCCGCCGCGTCGATCTCCCTATCGGTATTCCTGCGGCATACGCCGGCCCTGTACGCCTTGCGCGACGCGAGGCACTGGCCGAGACTGGTGATGCCGGTCGGGCGCTCGCCGTTGTCTGGGTAGGGGTAGCGTTCCTCGATCTCGTTGGTGATGATGCTCATCGTGTTCCCTCCATCGATTCGTATGCTTCAAGTACTTCCGTCAGGCAGCGTTCTTTGATGGAGGTCGTTTGGATCAGCGGGTTGTTTCCTTGCAGCGTGGCGTCGAGTTGTGCCTGGCGTATGTCGGCGAGCTGGGTTTCGAGCCATTGGTGGAAGCTCATCGTGGTTCCTTTCCTGTGTGGTCGTCGGCCCTTGTGGTGGTGTGCATGCTTACCAGTCCTTTTCGAGTTCTTGGCAGTCGGGGCAGATGGATGACGTGGTGTCGGTGAGCGGTGCGCCGCAGATCGCGCAGATGGTCGGATCGTTGGCCGGTTCGGGTCGGTGGGCTGCTTCCAGGAGGCGGCGGATGAGTTCGATGGTCTGCGGGGCGGGGGTTGTGGTGTGGGTGCTCATTGCTTGTCCTTGAGTTTGATGTGTTCCCAGTCGCATGACGCTCCGCCGGAGTCGGAGAAGCATCGGACGGCCGCGCTGCCGTCGGGCAGTTCGTACCAGCGGACGTATCCGGGGTCGGGGTTGTTCACGGTGCCCTGGACGTCGCCTTTGGGTGTTTCTCCGCATGCCGTGAGCGCGAGGATGGCGAGGATCGCCGTGAGGGTTGCGGGTATTCGTTTGCGGGGGTTCATGATTGGGTTCCTTGGATGCCGGCTCGCATGATGTCGAGGTAGTTGGCGTAGTCGTTGCGGTCTCGGCGGATGCAGTCTTGGACTCGGTGGGTGCCTGCGTGGTTTTGGTAGGGGTTGTGGTCGAGGGCTAGGTCGCTGATCCGGTAGGTGCTGAGGTCGAGTTTTCTGTGGTTGGTGAGCTGGCGGAGCCAGTCGGGGTGGAGATGGGGGCCGAGTTGGTTGGTGAGTACGTCGATGTCGTAGTCCACGTTGGTGCGGCCGGGTGGAGCACGTACTGGGATGCCTCGGTGTCGAGGAATGCGCCGAGGTTGCGGGCGACGTTCGCGTATCCGAATTCTTCGGGTTCGGTTTCCATGACGGTGTCCAGTAGCCCGTTGTCGAGGTGCATGCGCAGCACCTTGGGGTCGAGGTCGTAGAGGCTCACATGGTCGGGACGGACGGGGAGGATGAACCGGTCGCCGTCTTCGGTGCCGTCGAGGTTGGTGACGATCATGCCGATTTCGAGGATTTTCGCGTCGGTGCGGCTGATGCCGGTGGTTTCCAGGTCGATCCACAGCAGCTTGTGCGGCTTGCGTGGTGGTGTCGGCGGGTCGAGTGGGATGGTCTGGCCGCCTACGGTCGTGGTCTTGGTGGTGTTCATTCTTGGGTTCCTTTCTTGGTTTCCTTGATGTCGGGGATGTAGTCGGGCTGGTCCGAGGGTGGTTCGGCCGGGGTGCGGGTGCCGTCCGCGTTGAGCTGCTGCCAGCCGCCGGTGCGGTAGTAGACGGGGATGGTGTCGGGGTCTTCGCCCATGTGGACGAGGTAGCCGAGCTGGTAGGCGCGCTTGGGGTGGGCGTGGACCCATCCGTGGCATCCTGTGGTGCCGCTGCCGCAGAGTTGGAGCAGGTTTTCGGGCTGGTGGAGCCGGTCGAAGGGGTGGCTTCGCGGTTCCCTGTGGTGGATGCTGTCGCCGCTCCAGTGGCTGCCGGTTTCCCGGTCGCATATGGCGCATCGGTATCGGTCTCGCCGTTGTACGATGCGGCGGGTTTCGTCGGTGGGTTTGGTGCTCATCTCTGGGCCTTTCGTTGGCATTCGTTGATGATTTCCTTGGCTTTTTGTTCCGGGTCGAAGCCGGTTTTTACGCAGGCCCAGAAGTCGGTTCTCATCGCGTCGGTGAAGGTGCCGGCCGGTACGTGGTCTCGGATGTGGCCGGTGATCCACCGGTCGTCGATGACGGTGCCGTCGGGCAGCGCGTGCCGATAGGGCTTCGGCTGGTCGGGCATGGTGTCCGTGTATGCGCCTTGGCGTAGCCATCGGCTCATGTTGGGCGCGTATTTGGGTTCGTCGATGGTTTTGGCGTAGGCGATGACGCTGCCGATGAGCTGTCTGGGGTCGGCCGGCGGCCGGCCTGCGACGCCTTGGATGGCGAGGTTCCACGCCTTCTTGGCTTCGGTTTTGCTGCCGGTGTGGCGCGGGTAGGCGTTCCATGCGGTCTCGAACTGGTCTTCGAGCATCCTGGCCTCGAGTTCGGCCATGGTGGTGCGCTCCGGCTCCGACTCGGACACCGGTGTCGGCGTCGGCGTCGGCGCGGAGGGGTTGGGGGAGGTTATATCGGTATGGGAATAGGTATAGGTAAGGGTGCTTCGTTTTTGCTTGCCGGTTTGCTTCGCGTTTGCTTCACCTTTTGCTTCGGCAAGTGCTTCACCTTTTGCTTCGTCCGGTTGAAGCATTTGCTTCGCGTTTGCTTCACTGTTGCTTGAGGCGTTTGCTTCGTTTTTGCTTCGTCTCGAGCGGCCGGACGCCTTGCCTCCGGCACGGCCGGCGCGGGCGCGTTTTTCCTGTAGTTCCTTGGTGGCCGCGTACTTGCAGAGCATGGTGCCGTCCGGGTTGGCGGCGACGATCTCGAACACGTCCGGCTCGGTTTCGCGCCACAGGCCGGCGTCCACGAGCTGGCGGGCGAGCTTCGGGCTGCCGCCGAGCTTCCTGACGCGCTGCATGGTGATGGCCCCGTCGTAGTCGCCGTGGCGCAGTTGGCGGCCGACGTAGCTGCCGGCCATCGTCCACAGGCCCATCGCGGACAATGGAAGCTCCTCGCATTGCGGGGCGTCGTAGATGCCGTCGTCGATCATGAACCAAGTCATGGTTGAACCTCTCTCAATGTGATGGGTTATTTGATCTCGCCGGTGTTCGGATCGACGGCCTCCCCGCTGTCGGTCTCGTCCGCATCGTCGTCGGGATCGGGATAGTCGGGCGCGCTTTCCTCGAACGTGGCGAGGCTGTCGTGGAGGTTGTCGTACAGGACCGCGCGGCGTGCGTCCTTCGGATAGGTGAGCAGCCGGTTGATGACCTCGGCGCAGTCGATGATGTGCTGCGCGAGCGCGTCCGTGTCGTACACGGCCTCGGTGTACGGGTCGATCTGGTGGAACTTGTCGAGGTAGGCGTCTTTGGTTTCGAGCTGCATCTTGTGGTTGACCGCGCGGCGGAAGTCCACGGCCGCCTGCTTGATCTTCGCGCACGAGCTGTTGAAGTCCAGCAGGCTCAGCGGGCTCATTTCGTCGGGTATGAGCGCGTCCTTTCTAGAATTCCGGGTCGCCGGTGTCGGCGGCGAACATGTCCGGCGTGTGGCCGCTGCCGCCGTTGGCCCACGGGTCGGACGCCGGCGGCGGTGTCGTCTGCTGCGGGGGCTGCGGGGGCTGGCCGTTCGGGTTGCCGTAGGTGCCGCCGCCCTGATAGCCGTTGTGGCCGCCCTGTTTCGTGACCTGCGCGGTCGCGTACCGCAGGCTGGGGCCGATCTCGTCCACGGTCATTTCGACCACGGTGCGGTTGGTGCCGTCCTGCGCCTGATACGAGCGTTGGGAGAGGCGGCCCTGGGCGATCACGCGCATGCCCTTCGAGCATGATTGGCTGACGTGCCGGGCGAGGTCGTTCCACGCCGAGCAGCGCAGGAACAACGCCGTGCCGTCCTCGTACTGCTGCGTCTGGCGGTTGTAGGTGCGGGGCGTGCTGGCGATCGTGAACGACGCGACCGGATTGCCGTTGGACAGGGTGCGCAGTTCGGGGTCGGCGGTGAGGTTGCCGATGATCGTGATGACGGTTTCGCCGGCCACTAGTCCTCGTCCTCCATGTCCTCGATCCAGTCGCCGACGAACGTGGCGAGGGCGTGCGCGTCCTCGGCTGCGCGGCGCGCGATGCCCCATGCCACGTCTTCGCGGCGGTTGTGGCAGTGCAGGGCGAGGTCGGAGAGCGCCGCATAGGCCTTGTCGGCCACGTCGCGCATGTGCTCCAGCTCGGCCAGGGTCTCGTCGTCTTCCTCGTCTTCCCCGGCGATGTCGTCGGTGCAGCCGAGCAGCCGGCCGGCCAGCTCCTTCGCCAGACGCTCCTCAAGCGTGATCTCGTCGGTCATTTCTTGGTTCCTTTCCTTTGGTAATCGGGCTTGATCTTCCACATGCAGCGCGCGGACACCTGCCGTCGGCCGCGGTCTACGACCACGTCGCCGAAGCGGGGGAAGATCAGCGTGCGATCCCACTGCGGGTCGGCGTTGAGTTGGCGGATCGCGTCGATGAGCGAGTCCAGGAGCTCGCCGGCTCCCATGTGCCGCGCCTCGTCGCTCAGGGGCCACTCGAACAGGCTGAGCCCCTCTTCCCTGTGGTCGTATTCGTCCGGTGGCGGCTGTGATGCCATGCGTGTTCCTTTCCTTGTGCGCGGAGTATGCGGGTTGCGGTCGCGCTGGGCTCGGTCGTTACGGCCGCAGGAGTCGGGGCCTGCCGTGTCCATCGCTCCCCGCTCGCACGGGCTTCGGCGTTGTCCTGTCAGTGGCGTGCGAGGGGGCGACGTTGACGCGATCGCAGTGGACGGCGGCCGAATCGAACGGCTTCCCGGTCTTTGCCCGCGCCCATCTGACGCGAATCTCGACCGGGGGCGAACCTGCCCGCCCTTGGCGCGCCGCCGGTGGGGAGAACCGGCGCGCGATCATTGAGAGAGGTGGTGTTAACGACTTGTTCCTTGTCGCCGCCCGCCGCATCGGAAGGAAGGTCGCAATGGCGGCGGGCAAGCCTTAAATGGTCAGCACGAGCGCGCAGAGAATGACGAGCCTGAGCAACTGGTACACAAGCGCTCCCGGCTTGGCCTTCGTTTCGCGCAGCGTGCCGATGAGTATGAAGTGTTCGAGCAGCGCGTATCCGAGGATCACCCACTGCTGCCAGACGAGTGCATCGAAGTTCATTCGCCGGCCTCCTCGAACAGTGCGACGAACACCACGGGGCATTCCACGAACGCCCAGAACGCGGCGAGGCCATTGCCGATCGGATGCATGCAGGCATCGTGAGTGAACAGCCATCCCACGCAGACGACGAACGATATGACGGTCAACAGGCCGATGGTGTACGGATAACGCTTGAACATGACCGCCACCCCTACTTGGTCTGGACGAGTGTGTCCGCGCCGTCGGGGACGACGACGAGCTGGTCCGCGTTGGACAGAGCGTCGATGTAATGCTGCTTGAGCACGTTGTCGGTCAGGCTCTCGTTGAGCACGGCGTTGGCGTCGGCCTCGCCCTGCGCCTTGATCTTCTTGGTCTCGGCCTCGGTCTTGGCGACCTGCTGCTCGTTGAGCGCCTTCTGCTTGTCGATCTCGGCGGCCTGCGCCTCCGTGTACTTCTTGGTGACGGCCTCGCCGTAGCGCACGTCCTGCACGCTGACCTGCTCGACGGTCAGGCCGATCTTCCTCCACTTCGCCGCCAGCACATCCTGCACCGCCTTCGTGTACTCGCCGCGATTGGTGAGCATCGTCAGGGTGTCGAACCTCCCTGACTGTTCGCGCGCCACGGAACGCAGATCGTTGCTGATGTAGTTCTGCGTGAACGTCTGCTGCTTGCCATACTCCGAGTACAGGTATTCGGCCGCGCTCGGATCAAGGCTGTAGTTGACTTGGATGTCGATGTCGGCCGAAGCGCCGCTCCTGTCGTTGACGGTGACCTGCTTGCCGACCGCGCTGCCGCCGTCGTACTTGTAATCGGTGTCCTTGTAGAAGTTGATGAGGTTGTTACGGGTGTCGTATTTGATGACGCTCTGCCACGGCGTCTTCCAATGGAAGCCCGCGTCTTCGGAATGACCGGCCAGACTGCCGCCCATGTTGCGGATGACCGCGACCTCGCCCACGTCCACGGAGTACAGACATGCGGGAATGAGCAGCAGCAATCCGACGAGGCCCGGAATGAGGCCGATGCCGGCCCCCTTGACGTTGTTGGACAGAGCGACGCCGGTGACGGCGGCGCTGAAGAGCAGCAGGACGATGGAGATGACGAACAAGATCATGAGGGTTCCTTTCGGAAGATAAGGCCCTTTCCCCGTGCCGCGTAGGCTTGAAGCTGCAACACAAACAATCCGCTGCATGCGGGGAAAGGAAGAATCAATGGACATATGGGACTGGTTGCAGAATCTCGTGAACGCTCTGGCGGTTCCGACGTTCGCGCTGCTGATATGGCAGATCGTGCGAGCCGAGACCATGAGACCGGTCGAAGCGGTTCACATCCAAGTGACGCGGCTGAAGGCAAACCGGAACGCCTGCATCGTGAAGGCCTCGACATATGGCGGTTACGTAATGCTCTCCGCTTGGATCGCGCCCATTGACGGATGCACTCGGCTGAAGAGCGAAGACCTGCGCGACAGCACCGATGCATTGGCCAACGGCGATACGATCGGCATTCAACTCGAACAGAACAGAGAGAAGGCCACCGTCATTGTCAAATGGGTGACTACCTCCGCCTTTACGCGGCGTCCAGCGGCGCATGCGAGACGAATCACTATCGATCTTCGCGATCATGACCACAAGCCTCTTGTTGATTCAGAGCGTTGGCGGTGGTGCTGGTACGCTCGCCCTGCCCATTTCCTAGCCACAAGATTTCCGAATAGGCTGTCGTCAATGCGTCTTGGGCGCTGGAGTCCCATAGACAGACCGTATTGGAGATCGTCACTACCGCGAACCGCTCTCCAGAGACGGGATCGCGATACACGACGGGATCGGCCGTGATGCTGAGTTCAGGCCGGGGCGGGGCGGCCGGCGGGATGTCGGTGGATGGGTGGCGTGCGCCTCGTTCGTTTCGCCATTGGTTGAATTGGTTGAGACCGAGGGTGAGAAAAAGCACGCCGCATGTGATCTCCCACAAATTCTTGTGGATGACGCCCATGGGTATGTCCATGAGTGCGCATATGAGGTAGATGATTGCGGAGACGATGCGCCACTTCATTTCGCCGCCTCCGGCACGTATCCGCAGTGGGCACGCCAGCAGCCGTCGGCCATGTCGTGCAGACACGACGCCAAACGCTCGCCATCCGCCAGAGGGAGTGCGATGTGTCCCGTTCCTTCGCATTCCATGAACCGGATTATCGTGGAGGTCTCGGTGACGCTCACGCCGATGCGCGGCATGTCGCTGGTTTTCTCGCCGATCCAGTTGCTCCGGGTGTTGATCGCGTTCGCCATGACCGCCGCCTCATGACGAGACAGTAGGACGATCGCGCCGCCGGCCCCCGTTCCCGTGAGGTCGCGCAGCCACAGGCGGATACGCACGCCGTCCTCGGACACTTTCGGCTCGCACAGCAGCGGCCGGGTCGTTTTCTCCGGGTTCGCGAAGCGGATCGAGTTCTCGACCTCCCAGTACCTGTCCTTCACCTTCATGCCGTCACCTCTTCCGGTTGGGGGGGGGTGGGTTGGTCCACGGGCCACGGGTCAAGGGTGCGACCCATGAGGTAGTCAACACTGGTGTTGAAGAAGTCGGCGAGCGCCTTGTAATCCTTTGCAGAGAAGGATCGGAGGCCGTTCATTTTGTTGGAGAAAACTTGTTCGCTCATACCGATGGCGAGCGCCACGTCTTTCTGAAGGCAATGACGCATCTCGATCAGTCCTGAGATGCGGGACGCTGGGTTATCACCTTCAAGCGTCACTAATCGTTTTTGATTGGCGTTCATGGTTGCTAACCATATCACGCACTAATCGATTTCGAGCACTCTCGGCGTGTCTTGATTTTGATTCGACATGCTGAGATTCTTGCGCTACTAATCACTTTTGCGTATCATTAAGGGCATGACGGTAACTATGACAGCCCCAAAGGTTGCAGCTAGCCCGCAGGACATAGCGATTTTGAACCTGAATATGCTGATGCAGCTTGAAGGGCGCTACAGAAAAGACCTCGCCGAATACATCGGCAGACGCCCACAGAATCTCTCCCGCATGATGTCAGGAGAGAGCAACTGGGCACTGAATGACATGTGGAAGGCGGCTGAGTTCGTGGGCGTCTCCCTTGACGTCCTGACTGATCCGACTCTCACGCCGGCCAAGGCGCTCAGCATCATCGGCGAGCGCCGTAACGATAACGATGGGAATGGAGGTTTGCCTGTCGTCAATGTTGACGACTTACGCCTAGGTGGCGGGGCATGGAAGACCCCGGCTATGGTTCTGGCCGCCTGATTTTTCGGGCCGGTCGGGCTCATAACCCAGAGGTCCATGGTTCAAATCCATGCCCCGCTACCATTTGACCGCCGTTCCTGGAATTATCCGGGGCGGCGGTTTTTAATATCTGTTCAGCCTTCATCGGCGTTAGATCAGTCCTAACAAGCGTTTCAATGCCGACCCCGAAAAAATCGGCAGCTGTACACATGTCATCAAAGAACCAAGTTTGCTTATTCTGAAGCATCTTTGACAAAGACTGAGGAACTTTGCCCATGTATTCGGCTAAGTCCTTCTTCTTGCTGTGCGAAGCGTCAAGCAGCAGTTTGATATTTGCCACCGCGATTTGCTGCTTATCCAAGCGCGGCTTAGGCATCATTGTTGTTGTCATACCGCAATTATAAACCAGCGGTTTAGTTTGTGCGACACGCCCAAGTTATAACCTTTTAGTTTCCGTATGTTTTAATAATCAACTGTGAGTTTAGTAATCAGTGAACAGCGAACTATAGCGAAGCGGACACGCGGCTTCTTGCGCGCTAATCACATGACACAGCGTGAATTAGCCGATTCAGTCGGAATGAGCGAACAGGCAATGTCAAACAAGTTGAGAGGCATTAAGGGCTTCACATTGCGCGACGTTTCACGAATTGCCGATTATTTCGACGTTTCCATTGACTCTCTGCTTGGCCGAGAGCCTTTGGAGGTGGCGTGATGGGTACGGCTACTAGGGTCTGCGTGGATAATTACGAGGCCTATCCGGGTATCTTCCGTGTGTCGTTCGATTCCGGGGATATTCGCGCGGCGGTGGTGCTGACCCGCCCGCAGTTGGAGCAGTTGCGCTCGTGCGTGACTGATTCGTTGGCTCGTGACGATGCGGTGCGGCGAAGACGCGGCGGCGATCTGTGACGGCTTGCGCCGTCGATAACCGAATATGCCTTTGACCACGCCGACCGTCGGTTGCGTGCGAGGCGGGATGAAGCACCCGGCCGCGCCTTGCCCAGCGCGTTACAAACACACCGGCTGTGGGCCGGTGGTTACGACGGCGGCGGGGTCTGCCATGCGGGTTCACTGAACGGCTTGGGGCGCATTGGGAGGGCGCAACAGGGTGCTTTGCCGCCATGCGTGGCGGGTCTCAGGCCGTGACCTTGCGCGCGGTCTTGTGCCGCTGACCATTGCTACGGCTGTGGCTCCGATTTGAGAGCTTGCTTTGCAGTGCGAACCTTACGGAACTTTGGACGGCGGAGCCTTGCGGCTTCGCCTGTTTCCATTGTTCCGCTTTGAGGTTCCCCGCTCTAACTGTTCACCAATTTGAGAGACATGGAAACGGAGCCTTGCGGCTTCGGAATCAATCTTCTACAGACCGACTCAAGCTTTAGGAAGTGAGGCAGATTATGGGATATTCGGTGGATTACAGGCCGACTAGGAAGCGCGCCAAGCGTGCGGTGCCGAAGAGCAAAGCGCAGCGCACTAAGGACATCAAGAACGCTATCAGATGGAACATCGAACGGTTGGAGCATGACACCACCGGAACCGATACGGTTAGGCGTTGCTTTGTCATCAACTCGCTTCGCCTGAACAAGATCGCGCCGGAAGCCGACCCGACCGGCGACCATGTGTTGCAGGAGCTTATCAGCAAGGGCGTGTTGCGAAAGCCCGAATTCCGCGCGGGAGTGCAGCTGTTCGACCGTGCCGATTTGTTGACATCGCTCAAGTCTTGGGTGGGCATGCCATGAACCCGCGCTCGAAACTGACCACCAGGCAAGCGGCCATCTACTTGGGCGTCTCGACGCGCACGATGGAGCGCATGAGGGAGGAGAACAGTGGGCCGTCATGGTTCAAGGCTGGCAACGCCTTCAACTCGCCTTGCTTGTACGAGCTGGCGGACCTTGATATGTGGGTGCTTTCGAGGAAGCGGAGGCAGGGCCATGGCGCGTAGGCAGCCCATCGACCCTCTTGTGAGGGCAAAGGTGATTGAGACGTGGGGAAATGCTTGTTGGCTCAGGTTGCCCGGTTGCACCGGCGTGGGCGAGGAAGACGACCATATAGTGCCCTACTCGCATGGCGGCATGGATACCGTTGCGAACATCAGACGTGCGTGCAAGCATTGCAACGCCAGTCGCCAAGACCGCGTGCTGTATGGCTATGGCGCACGCTTGCATATCATCATCACGCCACCCGGTTCATGCGACCGTGAGGCAGTGGAGTGGATTGACTCACACAGGCAGCACGGCGACCCTGTTGTGTCGTGGCCGGCGTTGGCCCGGGCCATGCGCCTACCGGCGTCGCCCAGCATGGCGCAGCGGCGGGCGGTGGCTATGGCGTGGTCTGCTGCCTATCGCCAGTTCGCCATAACTCAGGAGCCTATCGACGTGTGGCTTTCTCGAACCGTGCCAAGCAGCAAGAGGCATCCGCGCATGTTGGACGAGTGGATAGCCCTGGATTATGACGTGCGGGTGATAGACCCCGGCTTCAGCGTGGAGTGGGAGCGGGCCGGGACGGAGCAGGCCAAGCGGTTGGTGCGCCAATGGTACGGCTTGCACATCTCACAGGCGTTGGTGGACGCACGACAGCGGGAACGCCGCGCCATGCTCGTACGCTTGGGGCTTCGCAGTGATCGCGTCACAGTCGCGTCAAGGCCGGAGTGGTGAGCCTGTTTTTTAAGCCATCGGCCCTGACCAAGACCCCGCGCCCACTTTTTCACTCTCTCGAACCAGATAAAAAATACGGGAAAACGGCGGAATACCAATGAAAACCAGCTATTAAGGAGGTTGGAAAATGCAAATGACCTTGGACGGTTTCAATGATTATTACGGCCCCAACGAGGGCTTGCAGGAACGGGCCACCAAGGAGCTTATAGAGAGTTTCGTGGGCGATAGTAAGCTGGACCCTAACGCCAAGTACGTGTGCAAGACCATGATCAACATTGCCCGCAATTTCGACGCGCTGAACGTCAAAGGACGCGACACGAGCCGTGTCATGGCCCAGCTCTTGGCGTGGTACCAGGAATTGAAAACCGAGTTTCAGTCAACGCAGGAAATCGACCCCGCTCTTGCCGGTCTGCTGGAAGAGGCACAGGCATGACGCCATTGCGCGGCGGCACCCAGCGAAACCCGGACCGCCGCACCGACGGGCCTATAGTCGCCAAGTTCGCCCGGTTGCTTGGCACGCCTCTTCTGCCATGGCAACGGTTGGTAGCCGACGTGGCGGGTGAAATAGACCCGGACACAGGCACTTACTTCTATGACACGGTTATATTGAGCACACCGCGACAGTGTGGAAAAAGCACGCTTGTGGACGCGGTGGACACGCGCAACTCGCAGTGGGGACCAGATCGTTTCATCTATTATCTGGCGCAGACGGGCAAGGACGCGGGCGACCACTTCAAGAAATATCTGAAAACGCTCGGCAGCTCGCCGCTTGCCGCAATAACCACACGGCCGTATCTCGGCGCGGGCGACTTGCGCCAGCCGTTCGCCAATGGCAGCGTGATAATGCCAAAGAGCGTGACCAAGGTTGCGGGCCACGGCGTCCAAGGCGACAAAATCACGTTGGACGAGGCGTTTTCGTTGTCCGAGGAAACCGGCAACACCATTTTGGACGGCTTCATGCCGACCATGGCGACAAGGCTTAAGGCCACCGGCGTGCAACCGCAACTATGGATTACCAGTACAGAGGGCACTGCGGAATCGACGTTTTTCAACCGCCGCCTTGACGCTTGCAGGGCTGGCGAACAATCGCGCCGAACGTGTTGGTTCGACTTCGGTTTGCCGGCCGACGAAGATCCTGAGAATCTGGACAGCATCATGCGCTATCACCCAGCTGCCGGACTCTTGTGGGACAAGACGCAGTTGGCCGACTTCCGAGAACAGTTCCAGGGAAACCCGGCAGGTTGGGCGCGCGCGTTCGGCAATCGCAGGGACGAGGGCATAACGGACCGGGCGATAGACGAGGCGTTGTGGGCGGCGACGGTAACGGCACCGGTGGCCCCTACCGGTTTGGACGGCAGGCCGGTGGTGTTCGGAGTCGCGGTGGACGTGGACGGAACCCATACCAGCGTTTCGGCTGGCATCGCCAACAATGACGGCACAATTACGGTGCAACTGTTGAGAATATTGGACGGCACCGGGTACGCGCCCACCGAACTCAACCGGTTGTGTGAGAAATATGACGCGCCGGTGGTGATCGACTCACGCGGCACCGCCGCCGATTTGTCCGACAGGTTGCACCATATGGCAGACGACGCGGGCGACCCGTTGTTGCGGTTCGTGGACATGGACGCGGCCGACTATCTGACGATCGGCCAGAGTTTCGTTGCAGGTCTGGCGAATAAGGCGGTTACTCACGCCGCCGACGCTGAGTTGGACGCCAGCGCCGCGAACTCGGCGCGCAAATGGGCCGGCGACGCATGGCGGGTGAGCCGCCGTGGCAGCACCGGCCTTACATCACCGTTGGAAAGCTGCATGTTGGCCGCCTGGGGAGCAGCCCACAGGCCGGAGGAAACGGGGCCACTGCAAATCTACTAGCCGTTTGGCGTTTGGCGTTGCATGGCGGCACTATGCGGCGTTTGGCGGCACGCTTGTGGCGGGTTTGGCGCTTGGCGGTGATACTTGGCCGCATGAACATTTGGGAGCGTGTGAGACTGGCGGGCCGCGCGCTGACGCGCGGCGCGGACGCTGGCGTGCCGGACGGCATCAAACCACCGGCACGCTTGGCTGACTGCGACCCGTTGAGCCTATCCACCGTGTTCCGTGGCGTGCAGGTGCTGCAAACCGCTATCACGGGTTTGCCTATCCATGAAATCAGGGGTGGCGTGAAGCTCGATACGGTTTCGTCCATCGTGCTTCAGCCGGACGTGAACCGGAGCCGCCGTGACTTTCTCGCGGACATGGTGGCAAGCATGGTGTTGGATGGAAACGCTTTCGTGCGTCTTGTGCGGTTCGGTGGCGAGGTGGTGTCGTGCGAGGTGCTGCCACCGTCGCTTGTGACCGTGAGCGACGATGGAACCGACCCCGCCTCTCCGAAACTCCGCTATTCCTATCTTGGGCATGATTACACGTCTGACCAGATCGTGCATTGCAAGTTTTTGAACGTGCCGGGCCGGTTGCGTGGGCTTGGCCCAATCTCGGCGGCGCGTGAGGAGGTGGAGGCCGCGCAAATGGCCCGAACCTACAAGGCCAAGTTCTACAGCGACGGCAGCAACCTCAAGGGCTATTTGCAGACCGAAGACAAGGTGACACCCCAGATTGCCAAGGACGCCAAGGAGGCGTGGAAGGCCACGGGCGAGGCCGGCGACGTGAAGGTGCTCGGCTCGAAACTCAAATACGTGCCGCTGGACATGAAACCGGCCGACTTGCAGTTTCTCGAAACGCAGAAATTCGATACCACGCAGATAGCCCGGTTGCTCGGCATCCCGGCAAGCATCATGCTTGCGGCCGTTGACGGTAGCAATCTCACCTACAGCAACATCGAACAGTCGTGGATTGAGTTTGCCGATTACACGTTGGCGGCTTATGCGGGCGAGATAGAAGAGCTGTTCAACCGGTTGTTGCCGAGGGGCCGCACGGCCGCGTTCGACTGGGACAGCAGCCGCCGCGCCGACATGGCCGATCGGTTCAACGCCTACAGGACGGCGATAGAGGCCGGATGGATGGACGTCAACGAGGTGCGCGCAAGGGAGGCGCTGCCGCCGCTTATCCCGGCACCGCAACCGGAACCACAGACACAGGAGGCTCAGAATGAAGCATGAAATCGGATTACGGGGCGTGTGCCTGAGAGCCGCCGGGGATGGCGATGGCCGCACGTTGGAGGGCGTGGCCGTACCCTACGACAGCATTATCAGCACATGGGACGGGGCCGAGACGTTCGACCCCGATTGCGTCTTCGAGGAATCGGAATCAGCCAAGCTCTGCTACCAGCACGGGGAGCTTATCGGCCGCATCACAAACGCGGAACCGCAGACAGACGGCCTGCACATCACGGCGCATATCAGCGACACGCAGCGCGGCCGGGACGTGGTGGCCCTGTTGCGCGACGGCGCTTTGGACTCGCTCAGCGTCGGCTTCGTGCCCATCGAGGACGAGACCGACAAGCAGGGCGTCACCCACCGCAGGCGCGTGCGCCTTTTGGAGGTGTCCGTGGTGTCGTGGCCCGCCTACGAGGCCGCGAAAATCACTTCGCAGCGCGCCGCCGACGGAACCCACGAAAAAGTGTCCGAAACCGGAAACCAGAAAGGAACCAGCATGGACAATGACGAAATCACCGAGAAGCTGAACGGCATCATGGACGAGCAGCGCAGTCTCAAGGCCGCAATCGCCAAGACGGGCAACCATGAGCCGGCCAAGATCATGGGAAGCGAGTACCGGACGGCGGGCGACTACCTCCAGGCGCTCTACCGTGGCGACCCGGAGGCCGTGCAGCTGATGCACGAGTGCCGCGACCTGATCGCCACCGGCGACACCGGCAACAAGGTCGCATGGATTAGGGATGATCTGCGCCTGATCGAGCAGCGCCGCAAGGTCACGAACATCCTGACCCACGACACCCTCCCCGACAAGGGCATGACGATGGAATACAACGTGGTCGCGACCGACACTACAGCGGTGGCCCAGCAGGCGACGGAGGGCGGCGACCTCCAGTTCGGCAAGGTCACGTTCGGCACGAAGAGCGCGGCCATCAGCACCTACGGCGGCTACACGACCCTGAGCCGCCAGACCATCGAGCGCAGCACCACGCCCATGCTCAACACCGCGCTTGCGGCTTTGCGCAACGCATACGCCAAGGCCACCGAAAACGCCGTGCGCAAGTATCTTTACGACACCATCGCCTCGCAGCGCGACGCGACGCAGAACCCGAACGCCATCGCCGCGCCCGCCGCGCTCACGGCCATGACCATCGACCAGTGGGCCGGGCTGATCATGGACGCCGCCGAACTGGCCGACGACCGCAACGTGAGCCTGACCCGCCTGGGCGTATCCAAGGACGTCATGGCCGCACTGATCAAGCTCAAGGACACCGGCAGCCGCTTCTTCGACCTCTCCGGCGACGGCTCGGACACGCTGGGCGACTTCGATCTTACGGGCATCGCGGGCAAGTTCCTGCGCGTGCCGGTGCAGATGCTGCCCAAGGCCCCGGCCGGCACCGCTTGCTTCATCGACCCGGAGGCCGTGACCGTGTGGGAGTCGGGCGGCCCTACCCAACTCTCCGACGGCGACCCGACCAAACTCACCGAAAACTATTCGGTCTACGGCTACATGGCCGTGGCGGCCACGCACCCGCTCGGACTCATCCCCGTCAAGTTCGCCGCAACGTCGGAAGGCAGGTGACATGGCCGACAACTGGACGGCCTACGAGCAGCCGGTGAGGGACGAAATCAACGTGCCCTACGGCGACGACGAGCGCGTGCGCCGCGCCATTCAAGCGGCCATCGGCTACGTCAACGGCGCGTTGGGAGGCCAAACAGTGGGACAGGAGGTCATGACGGACTGCGTGACCTCCTGCGCCACCGACCTCTACAACAGCCGCGACGCCAGACTTGGCGTCATGAGCGTGGGCGACGGCACTTTGGAGCCGTTCAGGGTCAGCACCGACCCGTTGCGCAGCGTATGGCCGAAGCTCAACGCCGCCGGCGTGCTCACAGGGAGCGTGGTGATCGCATGAGCGACCGGATAGCCACGGAACGCCAGGAGCTTGCTGACATGGTGGAGGCCGCGCTGGGCGAGCTCGGGTCGTTCGTCACCGGCGACGTGGCCAAGGCCCGGCCGCTGCCTGGCATGGTGGCCGTGTTCATCGAGCCCCCTGACATCGATTACCCCATGTGGGGCGACAAACCAGAATGCACATGGCGTCTCGACCTCTTGGCCGGCACGCCCGCGACGCAGGCCGGCGCGTTCGACCCCATCACCAAGGCCATCGGCCTTTTGGCCGAAGCCGGCCTGAACATCGCCACCGCACGCCCCGTCACGTTTTCCCTTGCGGGTGCGGGCACGCTGGCGAGCTACCAGATCACACTCAACCCATTGGACATACAGGAGGAATAAATCATGGCAGCCAAGATTCGCACTCTCGGCGAGGGCAAGCTGAACATCACCGACACGACAAACGCGCGTGACTTCAGCGGCGACGTCACCAAGGTGCAGTTGGTCGCGTCGAACAGCAGCGAGGACCCGGTGAACTTCCTCGACGGTTCGCAGGAGACCAGCACGACGACCAGTTGGACGCTCGAAGGCACCATCGTCGACGACTTCGGCGCGAACTCGCTGAGCCTGTGGTGCTTCGACCACGCGGGCGAGACGCTGCCGTTCGAGTTCGTCCCGAACATCAAGGGCGGAATCAAGTGGACCGGAAACGTGGAAATCAGCCCCGTGAGCGTGGGCGGTGACGTGAAGAGCAAGAACACGAACGATTTCAGCTTCCCCGTCACCAACCTCCAGCACGCGCCTTACACCAATTCGGTCTCCGAGTGACGGACAAGGCGGCCTATGTGGTCGGGCAGAAACGGTTCGTGCAGACCATGCGCAAGGCCGGAGCGGACATGCAGGCGTTGAAGGGCGTCAACCGTGAGGCCGCCGACATCGCTTTGCGTAGCGTGCTGCCGCTCGTGCCCGTCGGCAAGACCGGACACCTCAAGCAGAGCGTGCGCGTCGGGGCGACCATGAAGGCCGGCGTGATACGCGCCGGCCGCAAGACGGTGCCCTACGCGGGCGTCATCAACTACGGTTGGCCCGCGCGCGGCATCAGACCACGCCTGTTCGTCAACAATGGCGTTGCCTCAAGCGAGAGCATGTGGCAACGCCCCTACAAGCGGTTCATCGAACAAACATTGAAGCAGATCAGGGGAGCATAACCATGAACGATATGAAAATCACCTACACCGACGGGCATGTGGACGAGGTGCGCACCCAGTCACCGGCCGTGCTGACGCGCATGGAGGAGCACGCGCAGCTGGCCGGCTGGAAGCCGGGCGAGGCGAGCCAGATTCGCATGACGTTCTACGCGGCCTACATCGCCGTGCGATTGAGGCAGCTCACCGAACTGAAGTACGAAGAGTGGCTGGACACCGTGGACAACGTGACCCCTCTCAAGCACGAAGAGGCGGAAACCGGAAACCCTACCGTCTAGCCGCATGGCCTGACGACTCGCTCGGACGCCTCTCGTGCGTGCTCGCCCGCAACTTCGGCGGCACGCCATGGCAGTGGCGAGAGGAGGCCAGCGAGCTTGATTGGGGCACGTGCGTGGAAATCCTGATGCAGGAAGCCGAGGAACTGGAGGAAGCTGAAGATGGCTCATAGCGCGATAATGTCGGTGCGCATCACCGGCAACAGTGACGACGCGGTGAAGGCGTTCCAGAAGGCCACCAGCAAGGCGGCGGCGTTCGGCAGCTTCATGGGCGGTGCCGCGTTGAAGGGCGTGACCGCGTTGTGGGACAAGCTCAAGGACTTCGGCGGCGCTGTCATCGACATGAGCGACAGCACCGACAAGTTCGTGCAGACCCTGAACTTCGCTGGCATCGACACGTCGAACGTGGAGAAGGCGTCACAGGCGCGCGCGACTACGCCGACCGCACCGTGTACGACCTATCAACGATACAGAACACCACCGCCCAGTTGGCCGCGAACGGCATCAGCGACTACACCGGTTTGACCGAGGCGGCGGGCAACCTGAACGCCGTGGCGGGCGGCAACGCCGACACGTTCAAAAGCGTGGCGATGATGCTCACCCAGACGGCTGGCGCGGGCAAGCTCACGACCGAGAACTGGAACCAGTTGGCCGACGCCATCCCCGGCGCTTCGGGCAAACTCCAGGAAGCCATGCTCAAGAACGGCGCGTACACGGGCAATTTCCGCGACGCGATGGAAAAGGGCGAGATATCGGCGGACGAGTTCAACAAGGCCATCATGGACTTGGGCATGAGCGACGTCGCCAAGGAAGCCGCATCGAGCACGAAGACCATGGAAGGCGCGTTGGGCAATCTGGAAGCCGCCATAACAGGCGGACTCACAGACGCGTTCAACCTGTTCAAACCCACGGTGACCGGAGCGCTCACCGAAGCCGCCGACAGCGTGAGCGATTTCGCCGCGAAAGCCACCGGAGGATTGAAGCAGTTCACCGACTCCATAAGCAAGACCGGAGCGTTCCAATCCCTCACGGACACCGTGAAGGCCGTGGGCGGCGCGCTCGGCTCGATGGGCCAGGCGTTCTCCGACATCGCCACCACGATAGCGCCCGGACTGCAAGGATTGTCCGACGCGGGAAGCATCGGCACGCAGTTGGGCGACGCGTTCAACGGCGCGGCCGGTATCATCCAGGCGGTGGCCGACAAGCTCACCCAGTTCGGTGATTGGGTCAGCGCGAACGCCGAACCCATCGCGGGCGCGCTGGTGGCCATCGGCGGCGGACTCGCCGCGTTCAAGGTGGCCAGCGCCATCAGCGCCGTGGTGGCCGCGTTGCAGGGCTTCAGCATCGCCGCGACCGCCGCCGAAGTGGCGCAATGGGCGTTGAACGTCGCCATGAACGCGAACCCAATCATGATCGTGGTCACCGCCATAGGCGCGTTGGTGGCCGCGCTGGCGTGGTTCTTCACCCAAACCGAAACCGGCCGCAACATCTGGAGCCAGTTCACCGCGTTCATGGGCGGATGCGTGAACAACATAATCGGTTTCTTCCAATCATTGCCCGGCAGAATCGGCGCGTTCTTCCAGAACGCGGCACAAGGCGCGCAGAACGCATGGAACGGCGTGGTCGGCTTCTTCTCCAGCATCCCAGGCCGTATCCTCTCCGCATTGGGCAACGTGGGCGGCCTGCTCGTGAACGCCGGCAAAAGCATCATCGACGGTTTCCTCCGGGGATTGAAAAGCGCATGGGACGGCGTGACCGGTTTCGTGGGAGGCATAGCCGACTGGATCACCTCGCACAAGGGGCCGATCAGCTACGACCGTCGCCTGCTGATCCCGCACGGCAAAGCCATCATGGCGGGCTTCGCCCAGGGACTTGAAACAGGTTTCCAAGGCAAGGTGAGAACAGCCATCGCATCCGCCAACACCAGACTAGCGTCAACGAGCATGTCCGCCATGCTCAACGGAACACGGGCGGGCTTGGCGGGCACGACCGTGGTCAACAACTACGAGATTCACATCGACGGCACCGTGGCGGACCCGGACGGCACCGCCAAGGCCATCCGCAAACTCCTAGCCGATTACGAGGGGGTGCGACGCTGATGGCACAACAACCATTCATGTACTTGGACACCGGCGACAGGTGGAAGCCGGTCAACGACCATCGGCAGGACATCGCCGCGTTGGATGATTTCACGATCACGTGGGGAGCCGACGAACCCGTGAGCCAACCCGATCCGGCGGTGCTCACGTTCGACCTGATCGACCGGGCTGGCGACTTGGCCGGCAAGGCCGTCACATTGTCGGGCTCGCGCGTGCTGGTGCAACTCAGCGCGGAACCCACGTGGGACATGCTGCCCGACAGCATGGGCGCATGGGAGCGGATACGCGGCACCATCGCCCAACTGCACCAGCAATACGTGCCCACGGCTCCAGAAGCTCCGGGCGAGAACGTGCCCACCCTGTTCATCGGCACGATAGGCCATGGCGGCACCGTCACCGACTTGGGCAACAGGTGGCGCATCCATTTGACCGCCACAAGCCTGATGGTCATGTGGAAACGCCTGCAATCACAAGGCCCCACCAGCGGTGAAGCGAAGCACGCGGGACGCCATTGGGTCGGCACCCCGGCCGCGCGGTTGGCGGAACTCAACAAGCGCGCCCAACAGGCGGGCGCTCCCATAGCCGAACCCCAATCGTTGCAATTGCCCCCGGCAGTCGCCACGTACAAGACCGACGATTACCCGTCGCAACTTGACTTGTTGTCGCGCATGTACGCGCACGTCATGCCCGCGCCCGCATGGTACGAGCATTACCAGGGTGAAACCATCACCCTCCGCCCGCTGTCGTTGGCCGGATCGGTGCAGGTGCATGTGGGCGTGGATGGCATGCCGTACGTGCTCGTGGACGGCCAACACCGTGACACGTTGCCAGCGAATCTCGTGGCCGGCGATTCGGAACTGTCCATCATGGAGCCGGTCACGCAAGCCGTGGCCAAAACCAAACGCGCGAAGAACAACGACGGCGTGGTGGAATACGACGACATGGAAACCGTCTACACGGACATGAACCATCTGCCCACACGGCTCACGGACACGCAGAAAAGCGTCACGGCCGATTCGGACGCCGTGGCCGGCGACGACTCGGGCGGTTTGCACACGGGCGGCACGTTCGCCCCGTCCGACGCGCAACGGCAGGCGGCGGCATCGTGGATCATCACGCACGACACCCGGCTGCGCAACGAGTCCATTAAGTTCATTGGAACGAACCTAGACCCGGTGTCGTTCCCGCACCTGTTCCGTCCCGAACCCTCCGGCCCCGTGCTCATCACCGGCATACGTTTGAGCACGTTGACCGGCATGGACGGGCGACCGGCGTTCTCCGGCGCGTTCACGACCATCGGCGGGCGTATCACGTTCACCCACAAGCATGGCATGACCCATGAAGCGACCATGTACCCGCTCGACTCCACAGCGAACACCGGCATGCGCTGGCAGGACTTCACGGACTGGCCGGCCACCTTCGCGCAATGCGTGTTCACGTTCGCGGAATTGACAGGATTCACAGTTTTCGACAAACCGACAAGCACGACCGGCATCGACCGGCCGAACTGGGAAGGAAACCAAGAATGAAAACCACACCCACCTACGGCATCAGCTACATAGAAGGCAGCGACCTAGTATCGAACGCGGCCGCTGGTTTCCGAAAGGCGGCGGAAACCACGGAAGCCGCGTTGAAACTGGTGGACCAGCGTTCGACCATCGAGGGCGTAAAGCCCGCCATAGCGGGCACGCTCGCCACGCTCGCCACGATGAGAGGCGCCACCGGCCAAACCGGCTACGTGACCTCAGACGGCAATAACAACGGGCCTTACTGTTGGAACGGTTCGGCATGGGTGAAATACGCGCAGAACACGCAAATCAACTCATTGCAATCGCAGATCGCCGCGATAACACAGGGTTACGAGTCCGGCACCGTCACCCTCCAGACATCACAGTTGGGTGCGGCCTCGGTCAAGTTCGCCAAGCACAAGACCAAACCCAAGGCCGTGCTCGTAACCCGCGTCAGAGAGTCCCAAGACGGCGACGACAGAGCCAGAATCTTCAACCCGATAGTGTGGGATATCGCCGCCACCGAGTTCCAAGTGCGTTTCTGGCGTCTGGACACGCACAACTGGGCCGAGTCTTGGCCGCTCACGTTCTCTTACCTAGCCATCTGGTGACGGTCACCAGTACGCCGCCCATGTCACCGACACGGGACCGAAATTCGTGGCCCACGAGTCCGTCAACTGGTTACGGAACCGCACCCACGCATATGAGGCGGTCACGCTCCACAACAATGCGTCAACCTTATAAACCGAAACATCCGACTGATCGGAACGACGCAGCACCGTGACTGTCACGCTCTTGGGAGCGGTCGTGTGATGCTCCCACGGGATGGTCAGCACAGCGTCGGCGTTGGTGCGACCTGTGATAGTGCCGGCCTCATAACCCTGCGTTATCCCGTCTCATCTGAAAGGAAACATGGTGGATTTCATCACCGCGATAGCCGGCGCGTGCGGCGTCGCGTTCGGCGCTGCCGTGCAGGCCGTTGTGGCGTGGCTCAACAACAAAGCCACCCACGAGGAAAACAGCGCCGACATGCTCCACGAAGCGCAAACAGAACTCAAGGACACCATGGCCGACATGAATCTGTTGTGGGAGCATAACCGCGCGCTCATCGACCACATATACAGGGCGCGCCACCACCCCCGCCGAACCCGCCCGAAGGCTTGTTCAAACACGACAACTAAAAGGACACAACAATGGCATTGAACATCAAACAAGTGCCCAGCCCGAACCATTACAACGGGCGCAACGGGCATCGGGTGACTCACATCACCCTGCACATCATGGTCGGCAGTCTCGTGGGCACCGACGCCGTTTTCCAGCGGCCGAGTTCGCAGGCTTCGGCCCATTACGGCATCGGCGGCACGGGTGAGATTCACCAGTACGTGAGCGAAGCCAACGGCTCATATTCCGACGCGAATTTTTCGAGCAACAACAGCACTATCAGCATCGAGCACGAGGGCGGTATGGCCGGTGTGCCCATGACCGACGCATGCGTGGAGGCGTCCGCACAGTTGTGCGCGGACATTAGCCGCCGTTACGGGCTCGGCAAGCTCTGGCACGACGGGTTGAACGGCAACGTGTGGCTACACCGCGAGATACCCGGCACGGACCATTACGGATGCCCCGACCGCGCACCGAACGGTCTGCCCGTCCAGCGGGTCATCGACCGCGCCAATCAATTGTTAACCAATCCATCTAGTCAAGGAGAAACAGAAATGAGCACAGCACTGGTTATCTGGGACGACGACAGCGGCGTGGGCTACTACTGGAGCCCCGAAACCGGCCGCGTCGGCCTATCACACCCGGACCAGGTCGTGGTGTTGAAGAACGCCGGCGTGAAAGAGATTCGCAGCAGCAAGAAAGCCCCGTGGGCGGCGCGCGCGGATCAGATCAGCCAACTCGTGCAGGCCAAGACGACCGCGTACGAGAAGGCTCAGACGGCCGCATTGGAGGCCATGGCCAAGAGCATCGGCGCGGACCCGAACACCATCGCCGACACCGTGCGCAAGGCCGTGGAAAGCAAGTTGGCCACGCTCGACATCCAGATCACCACCAAGGACAAGGGGACGGGCAAATGAGCGACCCATTGAACACGCCGGGCGTGGCCGACCACAAGGCCACCGGCAGCATGGACGCGGAGAAGGGCTACACGCCCGTGTTCAACGACACCGTGCGCACCATCGCGTATGTGGCCGGTCTCATCGCCGTAGCGGTCGGTTTCGGTTTCACCCAGTTCGGTGACCCGACCGTGGGTGATTACATCACCACCGTGGGCGGTCTTATCGCTGGTGGTTTCGGCGTGGCATACAATCCGCTGCGCATGGCCGGAAAGTAGCCCAATCATGACGATGGTTCACATACGATTGCGCGCCCCGACCAACGGAGGCACCCGTGCCGGCGTCGGCATGGTCGTGTTCCAACCATCCGCCCGTCATACCGACGACGCGAGTGTGGTGTTGCCCGACACGTTCACCGTGGTGCTGGACGAAGAAGGCGAAGCCACCGTGGACATCCAGCCCACCGGCCCCGACTGGTGTTGGAAGACCGACGAGCAAGTGCCCTACGGGTCTATTCGTTGGTTCACCGTGCCCGACACGGCCGGCACGCTGGAATACGCGGAACTTACGGACGTGGACCCGCGCACGTTCAAACCGAGACACAACCTCGCCGCATGGCAGGCCGTCACCGGCGACATCAAAACCATGATCGACAGCATGCCCCGGTTCCTCACCGGGCACGGCTCCCCGACCATCGACGGCAAGCCGGGTGACATCTACCTCGACTTGGACACCATGGACCTCTACACCAACAACCAAGAAAGGAACTAACCATGACATTCGGAAAAATCGGCAGTCTTCGCGGCGAACAGGGACCACAGGGCCCACGCGGACCCGAGGGACAGCAGGGACCGAAGGGCGACAGGGGCGATCCGGGCCCTGCCGGAGCCAGGGGCGAAACCGGCGCGCAAGGCCCCGCCGGAGCCAGGGGCGAAACCGGCGCGCAAGGCCCAGCGGGTCCGGCGGGTCCGGCGGGTCCGGGCATCGTGTTCACCCAGGGCGCTCCCACCGGCAGCGGCGTGGCCGGCGCGATGTACGTGGACAAAACCACGTTCGATGTGTACGTGTGGAGAGCCGACTAATGGCCTACGACCGCATCGGCAATCTGAAAGGCAGCACGCCCGATGACACCAAGCTCCGCGCGTTGATTCTCGCGGTGTTGAAGACCGTCACATGGGCGCAACTGTCAGGCTGAGAGCAGCACGGCGGCCATGCCCGCGCGCAGCCGTTCGTCTGGCATTGCCACGTACACCTGTGTCGTTTCCACGCTCGCGTGACCGAGCAGTTTGGACACCAGCAGCAGGTCGTGCGTGGCTTGCCACGTGGCGGTAGCATACCGATGGCGCAGGCTGTGCGCGGTCCATCCGTCACCGAGCAGGCTCGACAGTCTGTCGCCTATGTAGCTTTCCTCGACGTGCCCGCCGAACCGGCCGGGGAACACGTACCCATCGCACGCGCTTATCAGGTCGGCCAAGTCGTCCGGCAACGGCACTATGCGCTGTTTGTCGCCCTTGCCATTGACCACCAGCGACCGGCCAACGAGATCGTCAACCACGTCACCGCTGGACACCCGGCCTATCTCGCCACGCCTCAAACCGCACTCGGCACCGAGCCGCAGCATGATTCTCTCGGACTCGCTGGCACGCCCCAACGCGGCCAATATCACCTTGTCCGGGCACGGGCGCGGATGAGGTCTAGGACGTTTGATTTTAGGCAGTTCCAGGCTTGGGTCATCCGTGCGCCTCCCGGTCTGCCGCATCCATGCGAAGAAGCTCGACACCGTGTTTCGGTATGATTTGCGTGTTTCCGGTTTCCAATCCTGTGAGGCGAACCACGTTGTCATCATCTCGCAGGTGACCTCATACGGCGAAACGCCAAGACATACGGCCGTGTATGTCATTTTTCGCCGTCTGGTCAATAGTGTTTGCTCGCTGCAGCCACCGGCCTTCAGTGCCGCGAGCCATCCGGTCAATTCCTCACGCCATAACAGGGGCGCTACCCATTTTTTCGTCATGACACATCATGTGTCACGCCGCTAAACTTAGAATAAGCCGGGGCATGGATTTGGACCGTGGACCTCTGGGATACCCAGAGGTCCACGGTTCAAATCCATGCCCCGCTACGAACGTGGTTATATGGCCGCTGATTTCGGTACCGAAATCAGCGGCCTTTCCGTTTACCGTGGCGATATGGATGAAAGGCGATCAGGCAGCTACGGTGCCCAGGGAAGTCGGCGATCATAAACGTCTCGTCATTTTCATCGCGGATCTTCAGTTGTCTAATCCACGGGAGGCGACAGGCGTGAAGTTTCTCAACGAAGCGGAAGCCGGGCACAAGTCGTATGTTACGATCGACTTCGTGCCCAGCTCCCGTTCTTCTGCTCAGAAGCGGAGTGTGGTTCACCATCCAGCCGACATCATCGGCATCATGCCGCAGCGGGTCAACGTATCGGCCAGCGCATCGTCCAGTGCTTGAATCGGTCATAGCGACGACGCCACCGAACGACGATGGACAGTATGGCGCCTATCGCCAGAGCTGACACGGCCAGAACCGAGGCAAGCGACACATCGCCACCCGTGACGGGCAGTGACGGGCGAGGGTTGGGCGTGGTTGCCTCCGCCGGCGCCGGCGGCGTCTCGGGTTTCTCCGGTTCGCACGGTTTCTCCGACTCGCATGGGGGCAACACCCGCACACGCTCCCAGGCATCGTCATACCGGCTGGACGCCGGGGAAACACGGTCATCCCCCTCGAACCGCCAGACGAACACGTACCACCCAGGCCGTTCGGCGGTCAGATACATAGGAGCGCCATGCGCGTCCAACGCCCCGGCGCCGATTTTGAACGTGCCGTTCATCGCGGGAATCTCCCAGGTGGCCAGCAACCGGTGGTTGTCGTCTTCCGTGGGAACCTCTCCCCCAGATGGCTTGTACGCCTCATCGTTGGAGGGGTTGTCGGGATCGCCGGACCACCATACGCTCACCGTCGCATACGGCCGATCCGCCGCGAACTCATACTCTTCGTTGCCGGCATACTGGCCATGATCCGCAGGGAATCCCGATACGGTAATGGTGTCGCTGAGCTCGGCACCGATATCCGCCGAATGCTCAGTGACCGTCGACATGACTTCTAGCTTCCTGCGACTTGTATTGCTTTCCGTAGCCTCCATAAACGGACTTATCCAGTCGCCTATAAGGTATTCCTGCGCCTGTTTGCTCTGCTCGGACCGCCGAAACACCCATACCCATGTGCCAAAACCGCTATTCTGCTTGGTCCGGTAAGCGGCACCGTCATCCGGCTTGGTCATGGCCTGCACACGTGCCTGCTGCCCCACCCCGGTGAAAGAGGCCTTGCCATAGGCCACCGGCTCATAACCCAAAGTCGCCAATCGCGCAAGAAAAGCATCGGCGCTCTCTTGTGCATTCGGCGTAATGACATTGCCCACATCGCCCGTATCAAGACCATCGAAATAGTATCCGCGGGCCTGCAATTCCAAATCGGGCACCCAATAACTGTCCGCATCCGCCACGCCACTGGTCACGTCATCGAACACCGGAGAAGCCACATCAAGCACCTTCTCGGAGACCTTGGTGGATACCGCCGGAACAAAATCCTTACGCACCCGAAATGTCGTCGACGCGCCGCCAGTGGAAGCCATCGAGTCAAAGGCCAGCATGTCCTGAGTGCTGTCCATGACGTGCATCCGCCCATACTCGTATGTGGTGTTCGCCGTCACCTCGCCGGCGCCGGTCGCCTCCCACGCGATCGAGGACCCGGCGCTCGTCGACACCCCCGAGAACGTGTTGCCGCCTTGGACGAACCGCGCCGCCCCCTGCAAGGTGACGGTGAACGGCACTCCCGCGATCGCGTCACCGGCGCGGTTCACCACTTTCACCGAGATGGAACCGCTGCGCAAAGCCTCGGCATCGGTGCGTTCCACCGTCGTGCCCGCAGGCGTCTTGCCGGCCGATTGATCCCATATCCGGGCCGCCTTCGCCACGATCTCGGGGTACCGGCCTTGAATGACCGCCATCTGTCTCGCCCACTCGTCCCGATCGCGCCCGAAGTGATCCTGCACGATGATGCCGATCGCCGCATGGGTGGCGGCATCCGTGTCGCGGTACCGGTCAAGGATCCATGCCATACGCCGGGCGTTCTCATCGGAGGCAAGCACCGTGGTGGGGCCTATCACATAGTCGCTCAGTTTCCCCGCTTCGATGCAGTAGTACTTGTTGCCCGAAGCGTCCAGCCCCGCGACACCGACGTAATATTCCATATCGTTGTATGGAAACGCCACGTGATATCTTTCGTCGGCGGGCGTCAACGTCGCGGCATACGCCGTATTCGCCGAGCCGAACACCACTCCCACCATTATTATCAGACCGGTCAGCATCGCTACGATGGCCATGCCCCGTTGCCGCCATGTCGTTATCATCATTCGTCCTTTCCTGGTACGTTTCCCCGCATACTGCACTGTGTGCGGGTAGGCCACGATCATGGCAGATTTTCATTCGCTACAGCCGGTTTTTCGACCTATGTGGTCCGAGCTTGCCGTTTGCCGGCGAGTTGTGGATAACTCTTCCGCCGAGTTATCCACCTCATGCGGTTGACCGAACGTTTACCTGATAGTTATCCACAATGCGCAACATATGTTCAAAAGCCCTTAGAATAGGGCCTTATGGCAGCAGTACAACATCGCGCGACCACGCGCACTAGTAATACCGATAACAGCACCACGAAAACGAAGTCAAAGGCGACTTCTGCCCGAAAGAGCCCCGCAACCAAGCGCAAGAGAGTCAGCGCCGAAACGGCACGCGCCGCAGCAGCGCTGAAAGGCCTGGCTGTCGAAGCCCCCGCACCGTCCATCGAAGCAAACGAGCCCGGCCAGTTCGGCCGCATCAATGTCATGGACATCACTCCCGCCGAGGAGCGCGGCATCTTCCCCGCCCGTGTGGAACTCGGCGAACCGTTTGAGATGACCGCCCAGGTGTTCATCGAAGGCCGTACCAAGGTGGGTGCCACCGCCATCGTGCGCAACCCGCGCGGCAAGGAAACCATGCGCCGGGCCATGACCTGCGTAAATCCCGGCCTCGATCGTTGGACCGTGATGGTCAAGTGCGGCGAGCACAGCGATCTGAAGCCTTGGGAGGATGGCTACGCGGCCGTCAAGCGTCAGCTCGGCGAATGGACCGTGACCATCGAAGGTTGGGAAGACGCGTACGTCTCCTGGCTGCACGACGCCCGCATCAAGGTGCGTGTGATGGACGACGTGGACAACGCACTCAATTCCGGTGCCGAGTTGCTGGCCCGTTGGGCCGAAACCCCGGACACCGGCCTGACCGCACGCGATCGCAAGACCTTGGAGAAGGCCGCTGAGACCATGGCCGATCAGACGCTGAGCGCCGAGGATCGTCTCGCCGCCGGCGACAACCCGACCATCGCCGCCCTGCACGAGACTCACCCGCTGCGCGACGGCATCTCCCCCAGCCAGCCCCAGCGCTTCAAGGTGGAACGCCCGAAGTCCAGCTTCGCGGCTTGGTACCAGTTCTTCCCGCGTTCCGAAGGCGCCACCATCGATCCGAACACCGGCAAGATCATTCAGGGTACGCTGAAGACTTCGATGGCCGGCCTCGAACGCGCCGCTGCCGAGGGCTTCGACATCGTCTACCTGCCGCCGGTCTTCCCGATTGGCGTGACCAACCGCAAGGGCCGCAACAACACGCTGGTCGCCGGCCCCGATGACCCGGGCTCCCCGTTCGGCATCGGCTCCGAGCTAGGTGGCCACGACACCGTGGATCCACTGCTCGGCACCATGGACGATTTCAAGGCCCTGTGCCAGCGTGCACATGAACTGGGTCTGGAAATCGCGCTTGATTTCGCCCTGCAGTGCTCGCCCGATCACCCGTGGGTCAAGGCCCACCCGAACTGGTTCCGCCACAAGCCGGACGGCTCCATCGCCTTCGCCGAGAACCCGCCGAAGAAGTATCAGGACATCTACCCGATCGACTTCAACGCCGACATGCCCGGCATCGAAAAAGAAGTCGAACGCATCATGAATCTGTGGATCGAGGCGGGCGTCACCATCTTCCGCATCGATAACCCGCACACCAAGCCGGTGCGTTTCTGGCAGGACGTGATTGCCGCCGTGACCAAGAAGCACCCGGAGATCCTGTTCCTGGCCGAGGCATTCACCCGCCCGGGCATGATGCGCGCCCTGAGCTACGTGGGCTTCACCCAGTCCCACTGCTACTTCCCGTGGCGCAACACCAAGGACGAACTGGAAGAGTATCTGCCGGTCACCAATGGCGACGACGGCTACTACCAGCACAACACCTTCTGGCCCACCACGCCGGATATTCTCACCGCTTACGTGCGAGACAACGGCGTAGCCGGCCACTGCGTGCGTGCGGTGCTGGCAGCCATGGGCTCGCCGTCCTGGGGCATCTACAACGGTTACGAACTCATCGAGAACAAGCAGCGCCCCGGCTTCGAAGAGCAGATCGACAACGAGAAGTACGAGGTCAAGGTTCGCGATTGGAGCAAGGCCAAGCAGTACGGCGTGGCCGAGATGCTCACCGCACTCAACAAGATTCGTCGCGCCCACCCGGCCGCGTTGAGCTACCACAACCTCACCGTGCTGCCTACGTCCGACCCGAATATTCTGGCTTTCGCACGCCACACGCCGGCCGAACTGACCGGTACCGGCCAAGCGGACACGCTGATTGTGGTCGTGAACCTCGATGGACACAACGCACACCAGTCGATGATTCACCTGGAACTCAGCGAGCTGGGTCTGCCCACCGACCGCCCGCTCAACGTGCGCGACGAGCTGACCGGCCGCGAATTCCAGTGGGGTTGGGACAACTACGTGTCTCTGGCTCCTTGGGCGGATGTGGCCCACATCCTGTCCGTGCAGTGATGCGGTACTGCAACGGTAATGCAACAGTGATGCCGTTGACGTGCATGGGTTTATCGTGCGCGTAAACCGCTAGAAATCCTCCCCTCAAGGGGAGGATTTCGTCTGTTTGGGCATAGTGTCGGCATAATCTCAGCACGGTTTCTTGAGTTCCGCACCTGTTTTGCAGGCGTAAACAGGGTATTGTGGTGAGACGATAACGTAACTGTCGATTTTCAAGGAGAAATGACATGGCAGAAACCTTCAACGTCGTTGTGGAAATTCCGCGCGGCTCCAAGAACAAGTACGAAGTCGATCACGAGACCGGTCGCGTCTTCCTGGACCGTACCCTGTTCACCGCAATGGGTTACCCGGATGACTACGGCTACATCGACGGCACCCTGGGCGAGGACGGCGATCCGCTGGACGCTCTCGTGATGATTCCGAACTCCGTGTTCCCGGGCTGCGTGGTCGAGTGCCGCGCCGTGGGCCTGTACCACATGGTCGACGAGGCCGGCGGCGACGACAAGGTGCTGTGCGTGCCCGCCGACGTTCGTTTCGATGACATCAAGGACATCGACGACGTCAACGAGTACCACAAGGCCGAAATCAAGCACTTCTTCGAGCAGTACAAGGCTCTGGAGCCGGGCAAGGAAGTCCTGCCGGGCGACTACTGGACTGGTGCTGACGCCGCCGAAAAGGAAATCATTGCCGCGCGTCAGCGTCTCGCCGATTCCGAGAAGTGATTCGATTCTGAATCGTTGACAGGAGGCCCCTTCGGGGGCCTTTTTGTTGTATTTGTGGCAAAGCCGCTCTACTCTCCCTCAGTCGCAGTTTCACTGCGCCAGCTCCCCCCCGGGTTCTAAATAGAAGTGCAACACCTTGTCTAGGGTTGGAAGTGTTCGAAGTTTCTAACTTAAGAAGGTGTCGCACTCATGGGTCAACAGTATTCGCACCTGTCGTCCGAGGAGAGGATCCTGA
>ENA-OPZD01000069-OPZD01000069.1-human-gut-metagenome-genome-assembly--contig:-NODE-69-length-41993-cov-5.232766_pt1 | contig 41993 bp, 49 predicted proteins | sample MGYA00242479_ERZ504495 | MGnify/ENA primary metagenome ERZ504495 (study PRJEB26092, sample SAMD00036286) | human gut metagenome | host: Homo sapiens | study: EMG produced TPA metagenomics assembly of... | reverse complement strand
AATTATCTTTGCTTGAATATTCTTTCTCTAACAAAAAATACTGATTTATTGACTTTACGACATAAATTCAATACAATTGATAATTTATCTTCTTTACTAGATAAACTCATCGCAAAAAACTAATTATCCGAGATTATACTTATAAAACAAAGCTAATAAAATTTATATCACTTATGCTTCTTTAAATGTAACAGTTAATGATGATATTTTAGCAACTTTAAAAAATAAACCAGCTCAAAAAAAGCTCTATTATATTTAGCTAAAATAAAAGAAGCTTCTACTAAAGATTTAGCAAATGAGAAAATCTCTCTACCTACGTTAAAAGCACTTGCTGATTTAGACTATATAAAATTAGAAAAGAAACAAATCTTGCGAGATAGCTATCACCAAATAATTACTAAACAAAATGCAGATAAAAACTGACATCAGACCAGATGACAGCCTTAAAAAATATAGAAATAGCTCAACATCAAGGCAAACAAAAATTTTTACTATATGGCGTTACAGGTAGTGGCAAAACTCAAATCTATATAGAAATGGCTTTAAAAATACGTGCTTTAGGTAAACAAATCCTTATATTAGTTCCCGAAATCGTCCTTACAGGGCAATTAGTAACTTCCTTTAAAGAATATTTTGCTGATGATGTCGCTGTTATTCACAGTAGATTATCTGTTGGAGAAAGAAATGATACATTTTGGCGAATTCGCACGAAACAAGTAGGTATCATCATTGGAGCCCGTTCAGCATTATTTGCTCCATTTGAAGATTTAGGCTTAATTGTAATGGACGAAGAACATGACCCTTCATATAAGCAAGATGAATCACCTCGATACCACAGTCATGACATTATTGAAAAATGGCTGAAATTTATCATGCTACTTTAATCATGGGTAGTGCTACACCTTCTTTAGAGAGTTATTATAAAGCACAAATAGGCGAATATGTTTTATTAAAAATGCCTAATCGAATAGATAATCTTCCCTTACCATATATTGAAGGAGTGGACATGCGTGAAGAACTACGCATGGGCAATCGAAAAATTATTTCTTTAAAACTAAAAGAATTAATTGCAGATACTCTAGCCAAAAAAGAACAAATCATCATCATGTTAAATCGCAGAGGTTTTTCTACTTTTGTAATGTGCAGAGCTTGCGGTCATGTTATCAAATGCAAATACTGCGGTTTACCTCTTGTTTATCATCGCCGTGGTATTTTACAATGCCATCATTGTGATATTACCGAAGCTGTTCCTACTATTTGCCCAAAATGTAATAGTAAATATATTAAATTTTTCGGCTCAGGAACAGAAAAACTTGAAGAAGAATTATCCACTTTATTTCCTCAAGCTAGAATAATTCGCTTAGATAGAGATACTACTGGCAAAAAGTTCGCTCATCTAGATATCTTAAAGCAATTTAAAGCTGGTCTATATGATATTTTATTAGGTACGCAAATGGTCGCTAAAGGTCATGATATTCCTACTGTAACAGCTGTTGGCATCATAAGTGCAGACTCTAGCCTAAACTTACCAGATTTTAGAGCAGGAGAACGTTGTTTTGGTTTAATAACTCAAACGGCTGGTCGTGCTGGTAGAAAAAATAAACGTGGACAAGTAATCGTACAAACGTATAATTTAGAACATTATGCTGTACAATGCGGTATTCAACAAGATTATAATCATTTTTATAATGAAGAAATTTTATTGCGTAAAGCTATGTATTATCCGCCTTTCTGTCAACTCATAAAATTAATAATTCAAGACGAAAATGAAGAAAATGCTTTAACTAAAGCACAAAATTTAAAAAAACTCATCAAAGATAAATTCCAAGATAATAAAAATATTATTGTCATGGGCCCTGCTCCATCTTTAATCGCAAATTTTAAAGGAATGTATCGCTTTAATTTACTATTAAAAACAAATGATTTAGATACCTTACGAAATTATTTGCGTGAATGTAAAGTAGATATTGATAAAAATATAACAGTGGATATTAACCCTATTAATACAAATTAAATTCAATACAAAACAAAAACCCCAATAACTAGAATGTACTAATTATTGGGGTTAGTTTTTTAATTAATATTTATATTATTTTACAATCAAAACTGGGCATTTGGCATGTTCTAACACATATTTACTTACGCTACCAAGCAATACACCTCGTACAAGACCTAAACCTCTACTACCCATAACAATTAAATCTGCAGAAATTTCTTTTTCATAATCTCTAATTGCTTCAGCTGGGTCTCCAGTTCTATATGCACAAACAATTTTCATTCCTTCTGGGAACAATTCTTTTGCTGCATTTAAAATACGTTGACCTGCTTTTTCAATTTCAATCAATACATTACCAGATAAATAAGCATTAATTGCTAACTTATTAATATCTGCTACATATAAAATATGAACTTCTGCTTCATTAAAGCGATTAATTTTTATAGCCTGTTGCATAGCACGTTCAGCAATTTCAGAGCTATCGATTGGAACTAAAATACGTTTTACGTTATCCATAACCAAACCCTCCTTGGTGCCTTGATTATAATATATTTTCAAGTTATTTTATATTAATTATATTCTGCATATATAGCTAAAAAATCCTGCTTTTTTTGAATAAATTTTGCAAATATTTTTATAAAATTTATTTACGATAAACTTGTAACTTGCTTAATAAAAGTAAGCGATTTAAAAGGCTTGCCAATTAAGGATTGTATATAATCTAATAGAATTTTTTCAGCATTTATCAAATCAATACCTTTTACTTGAAATTTAGGTGGATTGTCCCAATCTAAATGTAAAAGATGTTCTATAAATAATCTTACAGAAGCTGGATAATTTATCTGCTTTCCTTGACTACAAGATGTGCAGATTGCTCCACCTTGCATGGCATCAAAATGACAATCGCCTTCGATTTTACTTCCACATAATGCACATTGACTATAATGAAGTTGACAGCCAGTATATTCAAAAATCTGATAAGCACTAGCCAAAGCACAAATACGAGGATTAAATTTTGTTAGACAAGGTAAAATCTTTAATAATTTTTCATAAATCTCTGCTTGTGGTTCATCTTCACTACATAATTCTTTAGCTAATTCTGCAATAAAAGAAGCATATGCCATTGCCGTCAAATCCTCATATAAATCAGAAAAAAATCCTTTATGTTCACATTGGCGAACTGTATCCATCTTTTCCCCTTTAGATAATTGAATATCTAACCATGAAAAAGGCTGCATAGATGCTGCTAATGGACTTTTAGGACGTCGACAACCATATGCTGCTGCTGTTATTTTTCCATAAGTAGGTGATAAAAGGGTAACGATTTTATCTGCGTTACCCCAATTTTTACACCTAAAACTAATACTTCTGTTGTATAAATAGCCATATTAGTTTATTTTCCCTTTTAATTATTTTACTTATTTTCAACAGAATCCATATTTTTTCTTGTTGAGCTTTTTCCATTTTTTCCTTAACTTCTTGTATTTTTGCTAAATCTGCTTTTACATCAGCACCTGGCATTACACCACCAGCTGTCAATATATATTGAAAAGCATCTTCTACAGAGATATCCACATAAATTATATCTTTTTTAGGTACAAATACATTAAATCCAGAAGTCATATTTAAACTCCATGGTAAAAATACAGATTCATATTCTTCATCTTTACTTAAATATGGAGCAAGTAATGATGATGGTTTTGGCATTAAAAATCCAATAGTTTTTACATTTGGATGTGGATAAGGAATTAAAAACGACTTGACTAAACATCGTTTTTGATTCAAATAACATTGTAGAAACACGCTTAACACTATTGTAAATAAATTTTACAACTGGAATTTTATCTACTACTGTTTCAAAATAGCTGATAATTCGCTGAGAAGCCCATGTCCAAGTTGATGTTATCCAGCCAGCAACTAAAATAACGATAATTAATAAGGCTACACCTGCACCTGGAAATTTAAGTGGTATATAACTTTCTACAATACCTTCTACTAAAGCAAATACTGTAGCAATTACAAAATAAGTTATAACAATTGGTACTAATACTATAAGCCCATTAATAAAATAATGTGATAATCTATTCATCATGTTAAGCACGTCTTCCTTTATCAATCTCTAAAACCTAATTCACGAAGTACATTACTGCGGTCGCGCCAATCTTTTTTGACTTTTACCCACAAATCTAAATAAGTTTTAGAGCCAAGCATTGTCTCGATATCTTTGCGAGCTAATGCCCCTATTTCTTTTAATAATGCACCACGTTTACCAATGACAATTCCCTTTTGTGATTCACGTTCAACATAGATAGTTGCACGAATATAAACTTTATCATTAGCACGGGATTTCATTTCCTCAATATCTACAGCTATAGCATGTGGTATTTCATCACGAGTCAAATGAAGTACCTTTTCACGTATCATTTCCGCAGCTATCAAACGTTCTGGTTGGTCAGTTACCGTATCTGCTGGATAATACTGTGGCCCTTCTGGTAAATATTTATTTAATTCTGCAAGTAAACTATCCAAATTCATTTTTTCTTTAGCAGAAATTGGCACTACACCTGCAAAATCATATGCTTTTGTATATTTTTCAATTATCGGCAATACGGATTGTCTATCAATTAAATCCAATTTATTTACAATCAAAATAACTGGTTTTTTTGTAGCTTGCAAACGTTTCCATAATATAACGTTCACCGCCACCTAAATCTTCAGTAGCATCAACAACAAATAAAATAGCATCAACCTCTTTTAATGTGCCTTCTGCCGCTTTTACCATGTATTCACCTAATTTATGCAAAGGTTTATGAATACCTGGCGTATCTAAGAAAATTACCTGTTCATTATCTGTAGTCAATACACACATGATTTTATTGCGTGTAGTCTGTGGTTTATCAGACATTATCGCTATTTTCTGTCCAATAAGACTATTTATCAATGTAGATTTTCCTACATTTGGTCTACCAATAACTGCTACAAAACCTGATTTAAAATGTTTATTCTCCAAAAAATTAACTCCTTTTTAATCTCTACTTATTCCTAATTGTTCCATAACAAAATCTTCTTCTTTTCGCATTTCTACACGGTCAGCTTCCTCTATATGGTCATATCCCAATAAATGAAGCATACCATGAACTGTCAAAAATGCTATTTCACGACGAACACTATGACCATAATCGCCAGCTTGTTCTATCGCTTTTTCTACAGAAATAATAATATCACCTAACATATTTACAGGAATTTCTCCTTCAATATTAGGTTCATCACCTTCATTCAAAGCAAAAGATATTACATCTGTTGGTCTATCCACTTTTCTATATTCACGATTTATTTCATGAATATGTTCATTATCTGTAAGCGTAATACTCACTTCTGCATTATCTAAAGCATATAATTGACCAACTTTTTCTACAGCTTCTTTCACTGTATCACTTAATTTTTCATCTACTTCAAGAGTTTCAGGTAAATTGCTTAAAATTATTTCCATAATAAAATCTCCCATTTAGTAAATTAATTTTGCTATTTATTACTTTATCAACTATGTTTATAGAAATTCTTATCTTTATTATCACTAGGCGGATTAGCAGCTTCATAAGCATCATAAGCTCTAATAATTCGTGCAACAACATCATGACGAATAACATCTCTATCATCAAAATGTATCACAGAAATACCTTCTAATCCATCTAATATTTTTGTTGCCTGTGTCAAACCTGAGCCACTACCTCTTGGCAAATCAATCTGACTTAAATCACCATTTACTACCATTTTTGAACCAAAACCTAAACGAGTTAAAAACATCTTCATCTGTCTAGGTGTAGTATTTTGAGCTTCATCTAAGATGACAAAAGCTCTTTCTAATGTGCGACCACGCATATATGCAAGCGGTGCTATTTCAATGATATTTCTAGCTAATAATTTTTGATAAGCTTCTAAACCTAAAATATCTTGTAATGCATCATATAGCGGTCTTAAATATGGATCGATTTTTTCTTGTAAATCACCAGGTAAAAGCCCAAACGTTCTCCTGCTTCAACTGCTGGACGAGTCAAAATAAGTTTATCTACTTCATTATTGCGAAGTGCCATAACAGCCATGACTACAGCTAAATAAGTTTTCCCTGTACCAGCTGGACCTAAACCAAAAGTTATGCTATGACGACGAATAGCATCAATATAAATTTTTTGTCCAATAGTCTTTGGTCGAACGCATTTTCCTCTTGAAGTAACAGTCAATACATCTGTAAATAAAGATTTTAATTCATTAGATTGACCTGCTTTAACCAGCTTTATACTATATCGAACCTCATGCATTGTAAGCTTTGTACCTTGTCTATACAATAAAAGCAAAGCTTCAATGACTTGACTGGCAGCATTTACTTCTCCTTCTTCACCATTGATTGATAAATCTGTACCTCTACCAACAATACGACAGGCAAAACTATCATTTAAAACTCGCAAAAATTCATCATTTTCACCAAGAATACCAATTGTTTCTGCTCTGTCTTGAAAAGGTATTTTTATTTCTGCAAAATTTGGCAAAAGCATTCGCCCTCCATTATTTTTAAAGTAATAGTCATATTCTCATTATAACATATTCATTCTATAGTGCTAAATCTTTTTACCAAAAAATTACTTAAAGACTCCTTATTAAATTTTTATGAAAATCAATCCTTTTCTATTATAAATTATATAAATAAAAAAAGCTATAACCATTACAAAATTTTATTTTTCTTAAAATTCCTAATGATTATAGCTTTATTTTAATCTTTATGAATTACGCGTTTTATACCAAATCGCTTTAAATATTGCAGTGATTTTGGTTGTTACTAAAACTTGAGCATACGTTATTGCTTTTATTATATGCTCTTTTCAATATCTATTTGTATTTTTTATCCTTATCTACAGCTTTTATCTCTGTTTGTTGAATAAAATCTTTTTGCCTGTAGATTAGTTCTATTTTGCTTTAATTTTTCTTGATATCTATTTTGCAAATCCTGTTCATATTTATCGATATATTGTGCTAAATCATTTATTTTTTCTTGTTGTAAATCATTTGCCACAATTTCAATATTATCATTGTTCACCTTTGCTTTGCCATCATATAATCAAGATTTCTTTTTCTATTTTGTCTTGGTGGTGGATTATCATATATATCAGGAAATTCTTGTTTTTGTTTCTTTTTTGCTCTCTACGTTTTTGACCAGTATAGATATTTATTATCATAAAAAACAAAAAGAGCAGAAAAGGTGCTAATCCTTCCATGATAAATTATTTTATTGGTACTTGTCCTTGTGGGACTGTACTATCTCCTGTCTTACTTATTGCTTCTCGCATTTGCGTATCAGCATTGATATTATTTAAATTATAATAATCCATTACACCAAGTTTACCTTCACGAAGAGCTTTTGCTAATGCATGTGGAACTTCTGATTGAGCTTCAACTACACGAGCTTCCATCTCTTGAGTATATGCTTTCATTTCCTGTTCTTTAGCCACAGCCATAGCACGTCTTTCTTCGGCTTTTGCTTGAGCTATACGTTTATCAGCTTCTGCTTGGTCTGTCTGAAGTTCTGCACCGATATTTCTGCCTACATCAACGTCGGCTATATCAATGGATAAAATTTCAAAAGCAGTTCCTGCATCCAAACCTTTGCCAAGTACAGTTTTAGATATATCATCTGGATTAGCAAGTACATCTGTATGAGCTTCTGAAGAACCAACTGATGTTACTATCCCTTCACCAACACGAGCAATAATTGTAGGCTCACCAGCACCACCGACTAATCTATCAATATTAGCTCGAACTGTAACCCTTGCTTTAATTTTTAATTCAATACCATTTCTAGCCACAGCAGATACAACAGGTGTTTCAATAACTTTTGGATTTACGCTCATTTGTACAGCTTCTAATACATCACGACCTGCAAGGTCAATAGCTGCACTGCGTTCAAATGGAAGTGGTATTGTGCTCTATGAGCAGCAATGAGTGCATCGACTACTTTATCCACATTACCGCCAGCTAAATAATGTGCTTCAAGTTGATTTACATTGACACTTAATCCTGCTTTATTTGCCTTGATTAGTGGCAATACAATTTTTTGTGGCGGAACTCTACGCATTCTCATACCAACTAATGTAAATATACCTACATGAACATTTGATGCTAATGCTGAAATCCACAATCCTATAGGTACAAAATGCAAAAATAACATAATCGCCACAATGACAATTACTACGATGAAACCAGAACCGATAATCGCTTCCATGATTAATCCTCCTTAAATTTATTTTAGATTTTACGTACAATAATACGCATACCTTCAATTTTTACTACACGAATTTTTTCGCCTTTACCGATATAACTACCTTCAGATACAACATCTAATACATCATCATCAATTTTCACACTTCCAGAAGGTCTTAGTTCTGTCAAAACAATCCCTTCTTTATGCAAATAGCTCGAATAATCTATGCTACTTACATAACCTTCTTCACTAGAAGATGTCTTTGTCAAAATTATTTTATTCCAGAGCTTACTTGTAGGTAATTTTTTTATTATCAATGCAAAAATTATTATCGCGATAACAAAAGAAATTGCCATCATCAACATAGCATCAATATCGCCACCCATAGCTAAAATCAAACTATATAATATGGCTACTACTCCAAGTCCTGCAAGTAATCCTATCGTTGGGGTTAATATTTCAATTATGATAAAAATAATCCCCACAATAAATATTGCAATTTGATATAAGCTGACTAAACCTTTCACATAACTACTGCCAAAAAATACGCCAGCTGCTATGATGCCTAGTAATGCTCCTATACCTGTACCTCCTGTTTTTATCTCTACCAAAATTGCTAGAAATATCACACTTAAAAGCAATGATTGCAATATAGTTGAATCTATAATAAAGTCCATATTATCACTTCCTTTTATTTTTCTATTTAGCAATATAAATAATATATTCGACAATATCTCATAATAAACCTTTTTATAAAAAAATAAGTAATCTAAACAATAGTTTAAATTACTTATTCTTACTTATTTATTTAATTTCCCTAATCGTCTCCATACGACTATCATCATAGTAGAAAAACATGCTATACCGCCCACAAAATTTGAAATCATTTCAGCATAAAAGACTCCATATACACCTAAGTCCCATAAATTCGGTAAAAAATCGTCAATGGGATAACTAAAATAACTTTACGAAACAGCGAAAAAAATGTCGCATATTTTCCCATGCCTAACGATATAAACGTTGTCTGTCCAGCAGATTGAAAAGCCATCATAAAAAATCCTAAAAAATATATATGTAATGCTGGCACGCCAAGCAATAACATTTCTTCTTCACTATTAAATAGATGAATAAAAAACTCTGGAAAAAAATCTAATATGCACCAAGCTATACTTGTATATAATAGTGCTATCTTTGTCAAAAATTTTATGCCCTGTCTTACACGTAAATATTGCCCTGCACCATAATTATAACTGATAACAGGTTGAGCACCTGAGCGAATGCCTTCTATTGTCATTTGCAAGACATCACGTATAGAATTTAGTACGGTCATTATGCCTACATAAATATTTCCGCCCCAAAATAACAATACATTATTGCAGACAATCTGCACTAAACTCCCTGTAGTGGCAAAAACAAAACCTGAAAATTCCTAGAGAAACAATTTCTTTTATTAATTTAAAAATCTAATTTCATGCAAGATTTTTTAATGCGATAAATTGCCTTATCACTAAATAAAAAATGCAATACCCATGATGCTGAAATAAATTGTGCAATAACAGTAGCGATAGCAGCACCTTTTATACCTAAATCTAAACCAAAGATAAAAATAGGGTCTAAGATAATATTGATTATCGCACCAATTAATATAGTTAGCATTCCTTTTTTAGCAAAACCTTGAGCATTAATAAAAGTATTCATGCCTAATCCTACCATTACAAAAATACTTCCCAAAATATAAATAGAGAAATATTCATTAGCATAAGGATATGTTTCATCACTTGCCCCAAATAAATATAATAAGGACTTTTTCATCACTAAACCAATAATTATCAAAATGCAACTACAGATAATCAACATGGCAAAAGAATTACCTATTATTTTTTCTGCCCTTTCATCATCGCCTCTACCTCTAGCGATAGAACAAAGTGGTGCTCCACCCATACCAAATAAATTAGTAACTGCTGTAACTAGCATAATAATAGGAAAAGTAATTCCTAATCCTGTCAAAGCTAAAGTAGAATTTTGTGCCAAATGCCCTATGTACATTCTATCAACAAGACTATATAAAACATTTATCAATTGTGCTATGGTCATAGGAATAGCTAAACTCATAATATTATATGCCATACTATTTTTCGTAAAATCATTTTGTTTTTCTTGCATATTCCTTCACCTACACCTAATAAATTTATATAAAAAAACAGATAAGACCACTATCTAGTAATCTTATCTGTTTTCATAATTAACCTAGTAATTCTTTGACGATGGTATTAACCATTTTTCCGTCAGCGCGTCCTTTAACTTTAGGCATGAGCTGTCCCATGACTTTACCCATATCTTTAGGAGTTGTTGCATTAGTAGCAGCAATTGCTTCTTTAACCAACGCTCTAACTTCTTCTTCTGATAACTGTTCTGGTAAATATGGCATTAAAACGGCAATTTCAGCTTCAGTCTGTGCGACTAAATCTTCACGACCGCCTTTTTTAAATTCATCTATAGAATCTTTACGCATTTTTACTTCTTTGCTAATAAGTGCAATTATATCGTTATCATCAAGTTCTTTTTGACCATCAATTTCAGTCTGACGAATAGCTGAACGAACCATGCGGATAACAGCAAGTTTCTGTTTTCCATCTTCTTTGGCTTTCATAGCAGCTTTCATGTCGTCCATTAACTGGGCTTTAAGTGACATATGAATTACCTCCGTTTGTGAGCTAATTAAGCTCTGTATCTGCGTTTTCTAGCAGCTTCTGATTTCTTTTTGCGTTTTACGCTTGGTTTTTCATAATGCTCACGTTTTCTAACTTCAGCTAAAGTACCAGCTTTCTGGCAAGTACGTTTAAATCTACGGAGAGCGCTATCAATTGTTTCGTTTTTACCAACTTTGATTTCAGATGACATTTATATTTCCCTCCCCTCCACCTAACACGGGAGTGTTGTACTTAATAATCATACCCAAATATTATACCTTGCTTATAAGTGCATTGTCAACCATAACCTGCAATTATATACAAATTTGATATGATTTTTTTATCAGCCTGGTGGCCATTGCATAGAGCGACCGCCAAGTAAGTGGAAATGAAGGTGCTGAACTGTTTGGCCACCCTCTTCCCCTGTATTTGCTACAGTACGGAAGCCAGTTTCTGCAATATTCAATTTTTTAGCAAGCATAGGAATTACTTCACAAGTGATATGTGCTAAAAGTTCTTTATCTTCAGCATTTGTTGCAAGAAGACTAGCAATATGTTTTTTAGGAATAACTAATACATGAACAGGAGCTTGTGGCTCTAAATCATTAAAAGCAATGACCATGTCATCTTCATATACAGCTTGAGTTGGAATTTCTTTATTTGCTATTTTACAAAAAATACAATCTGACATATAAGGCACCTCCTTTTATAGTTTAATTAGTATAGAATTGACATATCAAATAAATATTTAATATATACCTAGTTTAAATAAAATTTACTTAAACTTTAATACTAACTCTATAACTTTATATATATTCGTTATAAAATTAGTAAAATCCTTTTTTTATTTAGACAAATTTTAAATTAATTCACCTAAAATACCATCTTTAAATAATTTAACTAATTTTACAAGACGAATATCACCAGATGTTATTTTCTCATCATTTTTGATATATACTCTTATATAATTTGAAGTTAAACCTTCCATATATCCATCTTGTTCTTGTTCAAATAAAACTTCTAATTCGCGTCCTAAAAATCTTTGATAGAACTCAGTTGCTGATTGTTCTGCCATCTTTTGCATCAAATGAACTCTTTGTTTTTTCACTGCTTCATCAATTTGATTTGTCATTTTGGCAGCTGGAGTACCTGCTCGTTTAGAATAAGGGAATACATGCATTTTCATAAATCCCATAGATTTAGCAAATTCCAAAGATTTTTGGAATAATTCATCTGTTTCTCCAGGAAAACCAACAATGATGTCTGTAGAAATAGCAATATCTGGTACTTCACGGCGAATATTTTCTATCAATCTAGCAAATTCTGCTGTAGTATAATGGCGGTTCATCGCTTTTAAAATCTCATCGTTACCCGCTTGTAGTGGTAAATGTAAATGCTTAGTAAAGCGTTTATGAGTCTTCACTAATTCCAATAATCTAGGAGATATTTCAATAGACTCTAAAGAACCTAGTCGCAATCTTTTTAAATTTTCATTGGCTAAGCAAACTTCTACAGCATCGCTTAAAGAAATATTTTCACCTTTAAAATCTCTACCATAAGCACCTAAATGAATACCAGTAAATACTATTTCATGGAAATTTTCTTCTACTAATTGGTCTACTGCTGTTTTTATACTTTCCAATTTACGTGAACGAATAGGCCCTCTAGTATATGGAATAATACAATATGAACAGAAATTACAACAACCATCTTGAATTTTTAAGAAAGCTCTTGTGCGATGTGGTGTACCATAAAGTGGAATATCTTCGAATTCATGCATATGCATAACATCATTTACTTCATTAAATAAACCATCTTCACGAGCTGCTTTTTCCACCAAATCAACTATCTTATCACGCTGTTTAGTACCGATTACTACGCGAACACCTTCAATTTTACTGATTTCATCAGAAGCAATCTGTGCATAGCACCCTGTTACAGCTATGATAGCATTATCATTTAAACGATTTGCTCTGCGAATTAATTGACGAGATTTGCGCTCACCTAAGTGAGTAACAGAACAAGTATTTATAATATAAAAATCAGCAGGCTCAGAAAAATCCACTATTTCATAGCCACGATTACGAAATAGACCTTCCATAAATTTCTGTTTCTACTTGATTAACTTTACAACCAAGTGTTGTTAATGCAACTTTTGGCAAAATTTCACTTCCTCAATTAAAATAAAACTAAAAAACTACTAATATAAAATTAGTATAACTAAATTACAGTTTCCTATAAGATAGTTATACTAAACAAAAATCTTTAATATTAAATCTAAATCAAAAATTAATAAATGCCACCTAAATCGCCTTTTTCATACATGACGATAGTAAGTGCTGCAATTGATGCAGTTTCAGCTCGTAAAATACGTTTTCCCATAGATATACTTTTAAATCCAGCCTCTTTGCATAATTGCACTTCTTCTGGAGCAAAACCACCTTCTGGGCCAATCAAGATAAGATATTTTTTACTATCTGCTGATTGCAACATCTCTTTAAAACTTTGCTCATCTTCTGCTTCATAACAAATAAAACGAGTATAATCTGCATAATCTTTTGCTAATTGCTCTAAACTCACAATAGCTTCAACTGTCGGCTTTATTGTTCTACCGCACTGTTTTACTGCTTCATCAGCGATTTTTTGCCATTTTTGTTGACGAGCTAATTTTTTCTTATCATCATATTTCACTACACAATGACGGCTGACTACAGGAACAACACTTGATGCTCCTAATTCCACCGCTTTTTGCACGATAAATTCCATTTTATCGCCTTTTGGCAAACATTGTGCAACGACTACTTCTATAGGTGCTTCTGTATCAGCATCTTCTATATACTGCAATAATTTTAATTGCACTGTATCACTTGTACAAGAGATTACTTTTGCCTGGGCTACTTTACTTTCTCTATCAACAATAGTAAAAACCTGTTCAGGTCTTACTCTCATAGCATAAAGAAGATGTTTTGCATCATCGCCTTTAATCATGATATCTTCACTTAGACATTCATCTATAAATAAACGTCTCATTGCATATCTTCCTTACGACGGAAAATAATTGCAGCCCAACCAGCTTTTTCATTCATTTTTTCTACCATAAAGCCATGTTCTTCAGCAGCTTTAGTAACATCTGCTATACGGTCAGCAATTATACCACTTGTCAAAATAGCACCATGCTGATTTAAATAATTATCTACATCATTAAACATGCGAATAATGATATCTGCTATAATATTAGCTATGATTAAGTCAGCTTTGCCATTCATATTTTTTAATAAATCGCTTTGGAAAATCTTAATATTTTCACATTCATGATTTTTTCGATATTTTCTCTGGCAACATCAACTGCCACATTATCATAATCAGCAGCCTCGATATCTTTTGCTCCTAATTTTGAAGCAGCAATTGCTAAAATACCACTACCTGTACCAACATCGAAAACTTTCATTTCTGGTTTTACATATTCTTCTAATAATTGAATACACATAGATGTTGTAGCATGTGTACCTGTACCAAATGCCATACCAGGGTCTAATTCAATTACTATATCATTATCTAATGGAGTGTATTCTTCCCAAGATGGCTTTACTACAATTTTTTCACCAATGCGTTCTGGATGGAAAAATTGCTTCCAATTATTAGCCCAATCTTCATCTTGGATTTCACTGCAATTAATCACGCCTGAACCCTTATCTAAAAATTGGCTCATTTCATCAATATGCAAACGCAGCTGTTCTAATTTACTTGGTAAATCCTCATCAGTAGGAAGCCATGCTTTCACTGTAACAACTTCTGTTTCTTCAGCAAGCGGTATATCTGTATAATCCCAAGCTCCAGAATGAATATAAGTATTCACAAGTTCTGGGTCTTCAATCAATACACCAGATGCTCCAAGTTCATGAAAAATCTCTGCTACAGCTTCAGTAGCCTCATGTGAAGTTTGAATGCTAATTTCAGCCCATTTCACAGGTAAATTCCTCCTTAAATAAATACTAAATCAAAACACATAAAGATTATTATACGTTTTGCTTTGACAAATGTAAACCATTCATTATAAAAATATATTTAATTTACATTCTCATTTATTATAAACCTTGCTCTATTAATTTATCAAATTGTTTTATTTCTTTTGCTTGGTCTTTAATGATATTTTTAGCAATTTTTCTTATTTGCGGATTTTTGTATATGCTAAAATTTGTTTACTAGCTTTTATAGCTCCTTCATGATGATATTTCATTGCCAAAACAAAAGTATAATCTGCTGTTTTTTATCGCGAGTTCTAGTTACAGCAATCATTTTATTCATCATTTCCGCCATATTTTCTTTTTCTCCAGCTACAAATTCAGCATAAGCTTTTCACTTAAATTACTATTGCTAAAATCTTCATTAGCTAAAAGCTCATTGAAATCTTCAATTTCTTTTGTCTGTGTCTTTATAATATTACGAGCTATTGCTTTTACTTCTTCATTACTGCCATATTCTAAAATTAATTTTGCAGAATCTATTGCACCTTGATGATGTGGTATCATATTAGCGATAAAATCTTTGTCCACATTGCCACTTTGTACAAATTCTTCATTCATCATTGGCATATGCATACTATCTACAATTTCATTATTGATTAATGGGTCAAAATTTAGACGATTTGTCTGCGTATTTATATTCATATCATGATGCCCATGATAATCATGATAATGTGCATTTGCCACACCAAAACTATTTACACTACTAATAATTGACGCACAAGTTATAGCTAAAATTATTTTTTTCATTTTTCCAACCTCTTATTATTTAATATTTCATAGTGAAATTATATGATTTAGCTTTATAATTGTCAATATAACAATAATATTCTTGGAGGTATCTATGCTTAATATTTTACAATTACAAACAAAAGTCTTATCTTCAAAGGAACAAACATTAAATTACATTGAAGCTTATCTCAAAAAATTTCTTCATCTTCAGCCTGATATTGTAACCTTACCAGAAATGTTTAACTGCCCTTATGATAATAAATCTTTTCCTTTATATGCTGAATTTGAAGGAGATATTACTTACAAATTTTGTCAAAATCTAGCTAAAAAATATAATATCTATTTAAGTGCAGGCTCTATTCCTGAAAAAGATGCCCAAAATCATTTATTTAATACAGCTTATGTTTTTGATAATAATGGTAATTGCATCGCTAAACATCGCAAAATGCATTTATTCGATATTGACGTGAAAAATGGTCAACGCTTTAAAGAATCAGATACTTTATCTGCTGGCAATAGTATCACTGTCTTCGATACGAAATGGGGCAAAATGGGATTGTGCATTTGTTATGATTTCCGCTTCCCTGAACTTGCTCGATTAATGGTAGATTTAGGAGCAAAAATTATCCTTGTTCCCGCTGCTTTCAATATGACCACAGGCCCACTTCATTGGGAATTATTATTCCAAAGTCGTGCTGTAGATAATCAAGTATTCACCATTGGTACCGCTCCTGCTAGAAATTTAAATGCTTCTTATCATTCTTATGGTCATAGCATTATTGTTTCACCATGGGGAAAAATTTTAAATCAAGCAGATTTTGAAGAAACAGCTTTATTTACAACTATAAATTTAAATGAAATTAATCTCGTTCGTGAACAGATACCACTTTTAAGACATCGTCGTTTAGATATCTATGAATTAACACAAAAATAAAACTTATAAACTTGCACAAAATAAAAAATAAGTTAAAATATCTCCTTGTCATAAAAATTACCAATTAAAAATAAACATTTAATAGGTAATTAAATATGGGAGGTATTATTATATGTTATTAATTAAAGACCGCTTTCAAGGAGTATTTCTTTGTTTCGTCTTAGCCTTACCTGCTTATTTTTTAGGTAAAGAATTTGAAATCATTGGCGGTCCTGTTTTTGCCATTTTACTTGGTATGCTATTATCAAAATTTGTTCGCGAAAAAGATATCTTAAAAAGTGGTATTACATTCACTTCTAAAAAAGTTTTACAATATGCTGTTATTTTATTGGGCTTTGGTCTAAACTTAAGCACTGTTATCGCTGTAGGTGCTACATCTTTGCCAATCATTATTTCTACAATTGCCACTTCATTAATTACAGCCTACATAATTTTTAAATTAATCAATATTCCTGCAAAATCTTCTATCTTAATCGGTGTAGGTTCTTCTATCTGTGGTGGTTCTGCAATCGCTGCAACAGCACCTGTCATTGATGCTAATCATAAAGAAATAGCTCAAGCCATATCTGTTATCTTCTTATTTAATATCATCGCTGCTTTAATTTTCCCTACTTTGGGTAATTTTTTAGGTTTATCTAATCATGGTTTTGCTATCTTTGCAGGTACTGCAGTCAATGATACTTCTTCTGTTACAGCAGCAGCTTCTTCTTGGGATAGCATGCATAATACTGGTACAGAAGTTTTAACTGGTGCTACTATTGTAAAACTCACTAGAACACTTGCTATTATTCCTATCACATTAGTTTTAGGCTTTTATCAAGCTAAAAAAGCTTCTGGTCAAAACAAAGCTAGTGTAAAATCTGCATTTCCAATGTTTATTTTATATTTTATCATTGCTTCTATTATCACTACTTTCTTAAATTATTTTATGGATAGAAATATTTTTTCTACTGAAATATCTTCTGCTATTTTATCTTTCTTTGTCTTAATGAAATTCTGTAGCAAGTATTTCATTATCATGGCAATGGGAGCTATCGGTCTTCACACAGATATTATTGATTTAATAAAAAATGGTGGTCGTCCTATCATCATGGGATTTTGCTGTTGGGTAGCTATTGCTTGTGTAAGTTTATTAGTTCAGCATTTTTTAGGCTTATGGTAAAAAATAAAATCAAAAAATTAAGCTAGAATACGTCTTTTTAGATATATTCTAGCTTTTTTATTTTTATCTTTAAATCTGTTGTTTTTACAACATACTTTTAATTTAAGGCTAATTATAATAAGTATATCAATTAAATCACAAATAAAATTATTGGAGAGATAATTATGGAAAATAAAATGTTTTGCTTTCAATGTCAAGAAACAGCTCAATGCACAGGCTGTACTCGTGTAGGTGTTTGTGGAAAATCTGCCACTACTGCTACACTGCAAGATTTATTAATTTATGCAACTAAAGGTCTTTGCGAAATCACTACTAAACTTCGTCAAGAAAAACAAAATATCAGTCGTAAATTAAATCAATTCATCTGTGAAAATCTTTTTATCACTATCACTAACGCTAATTTTGATGATAATATTATCAAAAAACGCATCACAGACACTTTAACTTATAAACAAGAACTACTTGCAAAATTACAAAATAAAGATAATTTATCCCCTGTAGCTCTTTGGACTACTAATGATGAAAATACTTACCTAGTAAAAGGTGCTACTATCGGCGTTTTAGCTACTGAAAATGAAGATATTCGCAGTCTTCGCGAATTAATCACTTATGGTTTAAAAGGTATGGCAGCATATAATAAACATGCAAATGCTCTTAGTAAATTCAATGATGAAATTGACGCATTTTTTACAAGCTACTTTAGCTAAAACTGTTGATGATAATTTATCTGGAGAAGAATTAACAGCTCTTGCTTTAGAAACCGGTGCTTTCGGTGTAAAAGTCATGGCACTTTTAGATGAAGCTAATACATCTCGCTATGGAAATCCAGAAATCACATCTGTAGATATCGGCGTTCGCAATAATCCAGCAATCTTGATTTCTGGTCATGATTTACGCGATTTAGAAATGCTTCTTGAACAAACTCAAGGAACTGGTGTCGATGTATATACACATAGCGAAATGCTTCCAGCACATTATTATCCATTCTTCAAAAAATATAAAAACTTTGCAGGCAACTACGGCAATGCTTGGTGGAAACAAAAAGAAGAATTTTTATCCTTTAACGGCCCTATTTTATTGACTACTAACTGTCTTGTACCACCAAAAGCTGAATATAAAGACAGAATTTATACTACAGGTGTTGTTGGCTTTGCAGGTTGTAAACATATTCCTGGTGAAATCGGCGAAACTAAAGATTTTTCTGCTATTATTGAACATGCCAAAAAATGCCCACCACCAACACAAATTGAAACAGGCTCTATCGTAGGTGGTTTTGCCCATAATCAAGTTTTAGCTCTTGCTGATAAAGTAGTTGAAGCTGTAAAATCTGGTGCTATCAAAAAATTTGTAGTTATGGCTGGCTGTGATGGTCGTCAATTAGCTAGAAATTATTATACTGACTTTGCTAAAGCACTCCCTCAAGATACAGTTATCTTGACTGCTGGCTGTGCAAAATATAAATACAATAAATTAAATCTAGGCGATATCGGTGGTATTCCTCGCGTTTTAGATGCTGGTCAATGTAATGACAGTTATTCACTCGCTTTGATTGCCTTAAAACTTAAAGAAGTATTTGGCTTAGATGATATCAATGAATTACCAATTGCTTATAATATCGCATGGTATGAACAAAAAGCTGTTATCGTCCTTTTAGCACTTCTTTATCTTGGTGTTAAAAATATAAAACTTGGCCCTACACTTCCAGCTTTCTTATCTCCAAATGTAGCTAAAGTTCTTGTGGATAACTTCGGTATTTCTGGTATCAATAGTGTAGAAGAAGATATTAAATCTCTTATCTAAAACTTAAAATACAACAAAAAAGACGGTATTAAAACCGTCTTTTTTATTTTCTTTATTTTTTCATATTTAAATATTTTTCTCTCAAAGCTATTTTTCGTTGCATGGCCTTAACAAATTCTTTTGCTCGAGAAAAATCTTCTTCATTAGGATGCATTGACGCTTTTTGCCAACGTTCAAGATTACGAGGTGTCGCTGCATGAGGATCATTTTTATCAGCATTTTTACGTCTTTCAAGCATTGCTGGATTTATTTTTCCTTGGCTGGCAAAAGTTCCCAATACTTTGCAATTTTCTCCTAAATAACTAGCAGCTCTAGCAAAAGCAGTTATAGAATGTTCACTATTTAATTCTGCACCTTGTGTTTGAAATAAAATTACTGTTTTATTATTTAATTTTTTCAATAATTCCTGTACCATTTTATCTGGTTCGCCACGAGTAAGCCAATATCCTACAGCAATATTATCATAATCCTCAAGATTAAATTTATCTCGTATAGCAAAAATATCTGCCATATCTTCACCAAAACCATTATAAATAGCCTCTGCTATCTGTTTTGTATTTCCAGTTACACTAGAATAAACTATCAACCATTTTTTCATTATACACACTCTTTTCTTATAAATTAATTATTATTATAAATAAAAAAGATATAAATTCTGTTGTTTTTACAACTAATTAAACAAAATAAAAAGGGATTAAGCATAAAGCCAATCCCTTAAATATAATTCCATTATTAATATTATTAAAATTCAATTTGTAATTTAAATTCAGTTTCCTGTTTTTCTTCTTTTGCCCAAGTATTTAACATATTAATCATAGCAATAAAAGAAGAAGCTGAAATATCTTCAATGATATTCTGATTTTCTTTAGAACGTCCACCCACATATTCTAAGCTAATGCTACTAGATAATCTTTCATCTGCTTCTTTAAGTAAAGTATTAATCACTGCATTTAAAGTTGCTTCATTAATTACTTCATAATCGCTCAAATCATTATTGCAAAAAATAGTTGTTAAATTAAAGAAACCTTTTTCTCTGTCGCTGATAGGTATAGCAAAATATCTATTTTCGTATTTTTTATTATAAGGCACATCGTAACTATGTTCATAATCCCTTACTTCATACTTACCTACTAAATAAGCAGTAGGCTTACTTTGCTCGTCTTTCACAACTTTTACCAATTCTTTAAAAGCTACTCTAAAAGTATTTTCTTTAAACCCTTGTTTATTAATATAGAGATAAACTTTCATTTAGTGCCAGGCCTCTTTTCTCTTCAAATTTCTATTAATAATAATACCATTATATTTATAAAACGTCTATTTAAATGAAAATTCAATAAAATTTTAATTTTTAATAATTATATTTAAACATAAAAAAAGGATATTCTTAAAAAAGAATATCCTTTTTATAACTTTCACATCAATTATTTATTATCTTTACCCCAAGTACGTTCAAGTTCTCTAACAATTTCAGCATGTTTTTCTTCTGTTAATTTAACTTTAGCTTTGTAAATGAATGTTGCAATGATGAGTAAGATAAATGGAATTGCAAACATGATAATTTGGAAGTTGAGTAAATTATCAGGAGTTATGCTTTCTGCTGTAACTTTATTACCAGACATACCAACCCAAACAGCTGTGAAGCCTACGATAGCAGATGTGATAGCACCGCCTAATTTATCGATTAAAGGACGTACACAAAGTACGAGTGCTTCATCACGATGACCAAGTTTTAATTGACCATATTCAACAGTATCTGTGATTGTCATTAATACAACAAGGAAGATAAGTGGCTGTGGTAATGCAAATAAACCAGCACCAAGTAATGTTAAATATACATTTTGACCTGCAAAGTAGTAAATAACTACTGCAATCAACATAATAGCGATAGAATAGAAGAATAAATTACGTCTGCTGAATTTTTTAGTTAATGATGGGAATAAAGCAACTGCCATTAAACCAATGATAACGTTGATTACACCTAAGAAGGAGAACTGAGAAGAATCACCTAATACATAAATGAAATAATAAAGGTTGAAGTTATTGATAAGGTTTTGACCTAAACCAAAGATAAGATAAGCAAATGCAATCCATAAGAGCTGGTCATTTTTCATTAATACAGAGAAAACTTGTCCAAAAGATGTATCTGTTTTATTTTCACGAAGAGCAGAGTCATGTTCTTTTGTACCAATACCAAGAATGATAGCACCTACAGTAGCAATTAAACCACCAATTGCAGCAAATGCAAACCAACCTGTAGCATCACCTGCACCACCATTGCTATTTTCAGAGAAAGCTAAAACAATTGGAATAACAATGATAGTTACGAGCTGACCACCAAATACAGAACCAATACGTGCATAAGTAGCTGTAATTTCACGTTCACGAGAATCAAAAGAAAGTGCTGGTATCATGGACCAAATAGCAACGTCTTTTGCTGAATAGAAAATATCCATAATTATATATAAGATAGCGAAAACAATTAAGTACATTATAGGACTTGTTTCAGCTAAGCCACCAATATCTGTGAATAAAATAGCTAAAGTAACTGCGGCAATAACTGCACCAGAAAGAACCCAAGGTTTAAATTTACCCCATCTAGTTTTTGTTTTATCAATAGTATTACCAATGAATGGATCAATGAAAAGTTCCGCAACACGAATAACAAGAATAACTGTTGTTACAAGACCGATCATATATTCATTATAACTTGTATCATCTGTATTAAATAAATTACTTGTTACGAAAATCATAAAATAAGTACCAATCATTGCATAGAAAAAGTCATGCCCAAAGGTACCGCACGCATATGCCACACGTGATAAAAATCTTGACATATAAAGGCCTCCCCATTATGTTATTAAAATTTTAATGACTACACTAAAAATTATTTAACTGTGTTAATATATTCGATAATAGCATCTGCTATTTTATCTAAAGGAGCATTGCTAGTATTTACAATTAAATCATAGTTAGAAGCTTCGCCCCATTTTTTACCTGTATAATAATTGTAATATCTAGCTCTTTTTTCGTTTTCTGCGTCCAATTCTTTTAAAGTTTTACCTTCGTAAACTTCTTTACCTCTTTTTTCTCTATATTCATCATTTGCACAAACGAAGATAGAGAAATGATTTGGCATATCTTCTAATACATAATCAGCGCAACGACCTAAGATAACACATGGTCCATCATTAGCAAGTTTTCTTACTACACTAGCTTCAGATAAGAACATGCCTCTACTAGATTCACCCATGCGAGTACCAAAAGAATGGAATGGCATGAATGTCAATGTCAATGGATGAACAGTATTTTCTAAATCTAATAAATCTTGTTCAGATAAATCATTAATACCTAATTTAGCTGCTGCGATATGCACAATTTGTCTATCGTACAATTTTACATTTAATTTTTTAGCTAAAATTTCAGCTAATTCACGACCACCGCAACCATACTGTCTACTTATTGTAATTACTGTATTTGAGTTCATATTAAATCCCTCTCTTTAATATTAAAATATAATAAATAAGAAAATGCTCAACTTATCAAATATATAATAATAAATAAAGTATATGATTTTTTGAAAATTTTTATTTTGAAAACGTTTACAATTAACCTGAAATGTACATTTCTATCTAAAAGCTTTGTTATTATTATATTTTATATCGTTACCAATAGCAATGTTTTATGTTGCTAAAATTTGTTTAAATGTTGTATATTATGTAAAATTATAAAAAAAGAACTGTACTAAATTTTAGTACAGTTCTTTTATCTTCATATTTATATATTATTTACTGATATCTTTCCAAGTACGTTCAAGTTCTTTAACGATTTCAGCATGTTTTTCTTCAGTAAGAGTAACTTTTGTTTTGTAAAGTAATGTTGCGATGAGAATGAATACGATTGGCACAGCAAACATGATTAATTCGAACATCATTTTATTGCTATCAGTAATGCTATCAGCTGTAGCTTTACCAGACATACCAACCCAAACAGCTGTGAAACCAACGATAGCACTTGTTACAGCACCGGATAATTTGTTAACTAATGGTCTGATAGAAAGGATAAGGGATTCATCACGGTGACCAATTTTTAACTGACCATATTCAACAGTATCTGTGATTGTCATTAATACTACTAAGAATACAAGTGGCTGTGGTAAGTTGAATAAACCAGCTGCGATTAATACTAATACAGAGTTTGTACCAGCGAAAGCATAGATGATCAATGCAACGATCATGATTACGATAGAATAGAAGAATAAGTTTCTTCTTTTGAATTTAGTTGTTAATACAGGGAATAAAGCAACTGCTAATAAACCAATGATAACGTTGATAATACCTAAGAAGGATAAATAAGTGGAATCACCTAAAATGTAAGCGAAATAGTACATCTGGAAGGAGTTTACTAAGTCCTGACCGAAGCAGAAGATAAGGAATGTAATAGCGATCCACATTAACTGGTCATTTTTACCTAAGATAGAGAATACTTCTTTGAAAGTTGTTTCTTTTTTGTTTTCACGAAGAGCGGAAGCTTGTTCTTTTGTACCAAGACCAAGGATAACAGCACCTAATAAAGATACACCGCCACCGATTAAAGCGAAAGCTAACCAACCATTAGCATCACCAACACCGCCGTTAGCGTCTTTGGAGAAGAATAATACGATAGGAATAACCATTACTGTTACGAGCTGAGCACCAAATACGGAACCAATACGAGCAAATGTTGCTGTAATTTCACGTTCTTTAGAGTCGAAGGACATTGCTGGAACCATGGACCAAATAGCAACGTCTTTTGCTGAATAGAAGATATCCATTACTAAGTATAAAATAGCAAAGATAATTAAGTAGAGTAATGGATTAGATGTTGTTAAACCACCTAAGTCAGTGAATAAAATTGCTAAGCTTAAAGCTGCTACGAAACCACCAACGATAACCCATGGTTTAAATCTACCCCATCTAGTGTTTGTTTTATCGATAGTGTTACCAATGAATGGGTCAATGAAAAGTTCTGCTACACGAATTACAAGAATTACTGTCATGATGATACCGATCATGTATTCATTATGACTTTGATCTTCTGTGTTGAAAAGATTACTTGTGATGAACATGATAAAGTATGTGCTAACCATCATATAGAAGATATCATGTCCGAAAGTACCGCAAGCATATGATATGCGTTGCATAAGTTTATTACCATTATTACCTGACATTTATAAGTCCTCCTAAATAAAATTATAAATATTTAATAAAAAAATTATTAACAAAACTTATGTAGATAACAGCATCTATGCTGTTACCCTTCTATATTCTTTAGTTCTTTTATTCTTGAACTTTATTAATATATTCAATGATAGCATCTGCTATTTTGTCTAAAGATGCATTGCTAGTATTTACAATTAAATCATAGTTAGAAGCTTCGCCCCATTTTTTACCTGTGTAATAATTGTAATATCTAGCTCTTTTTTCATTTTCTTCGTTTAATTCTTTTAAAGTTTTACCTTCGTAAACTTCTTTACCTCTTTTTTCTCTATATTCATCGTCTGCACAAACGAAAATGGAGAAATGATTTGGCATATCTTCTAATACATAATCAGCACAACGACCTAAGATAACACATGCTCCATCGTTAGCAAGTTTTCTTACTACACTAGCTTCAGATAAGAACATACCTCTGCTGGATTCGCCCATGCGAGTACCGAAAGAATGGAATGGCATGAATGTCAATGTCAATGGATGAACAGTATTTTCTAATTCTAATAAATCCTGTTCAGATAAATCATTGATACCTAATTTAGCTGCTGCTATATGAACAATTTGTCTATCATATAACTTTACATTTAGCTTTTTAGCTAAAATTTCAGCTAATTCACGACCACCGCAACCATACTGTCTACTAACCGTGATTACTGTGTTTTCCTTCATTAAAATCACCTACTCATTTATTTTATTATCAATATGAAATTGATAACGAGTTAATATTTCAAAATACCATATTTTTTATTTATAAATGCAATATTATATCAATAAATAAAACCATATGATTTTTTAGAAAATTCAATTTCATAAAATTGAAAACGGAAAACGTTTACACATTTTGTCAAAATACGAACTTATTTTATACATATCTTAAAGTTCTTGAACAAATGTTTGTTTGTATTTTTACAAATTTTCATTTAACTCAGCTTCATTATATTATTCTCATCACTTAAAGTCAATATATATTTCTCAAAAAATTTTTATGTAACAAGCTGGAATTTAATAAAAATCTCAACATAAATACAAAAAACAAACGTTTACATCAACAAATTTACAATCTTGTTATGGTTTAATTATACCCATCTCCCTATATAAAGTCAATATACAATTTTCAAAAAATTATATAAAAAATTAAAATTAATTACAAAAAAAGATATGGTTCTAATATCGCTACTAGAACCATATCTTCTTATACTTTTTTCTTCCATTTACAAAAATAATTTTCTACCAAGTCTAAAAAACCAAACAAAAATAGACCTATTAAACTTAAAACTACAATACCTGCGTACATATCTAAATAATTTACACGAAGCCACGAATCCATTATAAAATATCCCATGCCATATTTAGTACCAAATGTCTCTGTAAAAACAATACCGATATAGCTGTCCCCATTGCTACACGTAAAGATGTAATAAAATTTGGTAATACAGCTGGCCATAGTATATTTAAGAAAATTTGTCTAAAAGATGCACCTAAACTATATAAAGGAAAAAACATTTCTTTTGGTATAGTTTTTATGCTATCGCGAATAGCAACTAACACTTGAAAAATCACAATCAAAAATATCATAATAACTTTTGGTAATTCTCCAATGCCAGCTAAAAGCATCAAGATAGGCAATAATGCAATCTTAGGAATAGGATATGTCAGATAAACAATAGGAGCTAAAATCTTATCACATTTTTTATAATATCCCATCATCACTGCTATTGGTACACCAATTATTATAGCTAAAAATACTCCTGCTATAATTCGCCAAAGACTATATAATGCATGAATAGCTATTGTTTGTGTAAAAATATTGCCCAATCTTTCCATTACCAAAACAGGCGAAGGAATAATAGGCAAATGTACGATTATAGATATAACATACCATAAAATAAGCAATAATATCATTGCAGGTAAATAAAAATACCATGATTTATCTTTCATTCTTACTACCTGCTTTCTTCAAATAATTTCTTATTTCTTTACTTAGTGAACTAAAGATTTCTCTATCACGAAAATTCTTATCACTAAATAAAGGATTATCGATTATTTTATAAATACCTCCAGGTGCACTAGTCATCACTATTATTTTTTGCCCTAAATATAAAGCTTCTTCTACATAATGCGTAACTAATATAGTAGAAACTTTCTGCTTCTGCCATAAATCAATGAATACATCTTGCATTTCTTCCCTTGTAATAGCATCTAAAGCAGAAAAAGGTTCATCCATTAGCAATAAATCAGCTTTTAAAGCAAAAGCTCTAGCTAAACTTACACGTTGTTGTTGACCACCACTTAAGTTATTAGGATAACGATTTAATAAATTACTTAATCCTAAATTATCTACTAAATTTTGAGGTAAACCTTGTTTTAGCTTCTTTTTTTTATTTTTAAATACCTAATAAAAATATTTTTCTTTTACAGTAAGCCATGGCAATAATCCATAATTTTGAGGAATAAAACCTATAGTTTGTTTTTAGGGGAAGGATTTTCGCCATTTATTTGCACTAAACCCTGATAATTTTTGTAGCCCTGCCAAAACATTCAATAAGGTAGATTTCCCACAACCAGAAGGGCCAATCACTGCACAAGTTATCCCTGTTGGCAAATTTAAATTAATATCTTCTAATATATTTGTATCATCATATCTTACATAAAGTCTATCTACGGTAATCATTTCGTTAAAATATCACTTACTATATCTTCATAATTATATTTTTCAGTTACTAATTCTTTTTTATTGAGCCAATTTATAGATTTATCCCAATCAGATTTTTCTGGTAATGCAGCTTTCATATATTTTGGCATAACTAAAGCATCTTTAGTTGCTGGTGGTAATCCTGCTGTTTCAATAACTAAATCCATATATTCTTCTTGAGGTGTAGAATTTAAATATTCTATAGCTTTATCATAAGCTCTATACATAGCTTTTATAGCTTCTTTTTTTATTTTCTACGCTATCATTTGTAAATACCATTACGCCTGGATTTATTTTCATAGCTTCAGAAGAATTTACTAAATAACTGCCATTTTTTACAGCGATACTGCCCATAGGTTCAGGAAGTACTGCACCATCTAATTTACCATTTTGTAACATTTCTAATCTTGTAGGTATCTGTGGAATTACTGTCTTATTGATATCTGCTTCAGTCATATTGTTTTGTGCAAGCATTTCATCTAAAACAAATTCAATAATAGTATTTTTAGATACGGATATATTCTGACCTTTCATTTCCGCTAAAGATTTAGCAGTATTGCCAGTACCTGCAATCAAACAGTAATTGCCATTAGTAGAAGAAGTTATTTTTACATCAAATCCTCCAGCTTTAGCAAATCCTGCTGCTAGCATATCAGATACGCCACCATCTAAATTGCCACTTTGAAGGGCACTATCTCTATCCATAGCACTTTTAAAATACTGTAACTCTACGTCTACACCTTCTTCTTTAAAATAACCTTTTTCTTGAGCAATAATAAATGGTATGGAATCAATGTCTGGCATTAATCCAATTTTTAAAGTTTCTGTTTTTGCATTATCTGCTACTTCTTTTTCATCTGTAGTTGAACCACAAGCTGTGCATAGCATAGATAAAATACAAATTGCTACTAATAATAATTTTTTCAAAGCATTCATTCCTTTCTTATATAATATATGCCTATGCTTAACTATTTAATTAATCCTTTTATATCATATAAAAAAACTTAATTCATGCAATAAAAAACTGACGCTAATAAATAGCGTCAGTTTTATTTTATCAGCACGGAAAATTATTTACCTGCTAATTTTTTATATCCTTCAAGACGTTCTTTTGCATCTTTTTCTGTTTTTGCAAATAATTCATCTGCAATTTCAGGGAATGCACGTTTTAAGGATGTATAACGAACTTCACCTTGAATAAATTCTTGGAAGTTTCCTGTTGGTTCTTTAGAGTCTAAGCTGAATGGATTTTTATCTGTGCCACGTAATTCAGGATTATAACGATAAGTAGCCCAGTAACCAGCTTCAACAGCACGTTTAGTTTCAAGTTGGCTCTTGCCCATACCTGCACGTAAACCATGGTTGATACATGGAGCATATGCAATGATAAGAGATGGTCCTTTATAAGCTTCTGCTTCAGCAATAGCTTTTAAAGTTTGGTTTTTATCGTAACCCATAGCAATCTGTGCTACATATACATAACCATAGCTCATTGCCATCATGCCGATATCTTTTTTCTTAGTACGTTTACCAGTAGCGGCAAATTGAGCAATAGCAGCAGCTGGAGTAGCTTTAGAGGACTGTCCACCAGTATTTGAGTAAACTTCTGTATCAAGAATTAATACGTTAACATCTTCACCAGAAGCAAGTACATGGTCAAGACCGCCATAACCGATATCATAACCCCAACCGTCGCCACCAATGATCCATTGGGAACGTTTTACAAAGAAATCTTTTTTATCATAGATTTCATTTAAGAGTGCATTATCGCCTTTTTCTGCTTCAAGAAGTTCAGTCAATTTTTCAGCGCGTTCACGGCTACCTTCACCTTCATTGATGTTAGCTTGCCAATCAGCAAATGTAGCTTTGAGTTCATCACTGCCAAGACCTTCTTCTAAAGCTTGAGTGATTTTTGAAGATAATGTTTCACGAACAGCTTTTGTTCCAAGGAACATACCTAAACCATATTCTGCGTTATCTTCAAATAAGGAGTTAGCCCAAGCAGGACCTTGTCCTTTATGGTTTTTAGTATATGGCATAGATGGTGCAGAACCGCCCCAAATAGAAGAACAACCTGTAGCATTAGCTACCATCATGCGATCACCAAAGAGCTGAGTGATGAGTTTTACATATGGAGTTTCACCACAACCAGCACAAGCACCGGAGAATTCTAAGAGTGGTTGTTCGAACTGACTACCTTTGAGAGTAGTTTTCTTCATAGGATTTTTCTTAGGTGCAACTTTTGTAGCATCAACAGCATAATCAAATTCAGCTTGTTTTGCAAGTTGAGTTGCAATAGGTTTCATAGCAAGAGCAGAACCTTTTGGAGCTGGACAAATATCAGCACAGTTACCGCAACCTGCACAATCTTTTGCAGAAATAGTGATTGCAAAATTTAAGCCTTTAGCACCAAGAGCTGGTTTGGATTTCATTGTTTCTGGAGCATTAGCTACTTCTTCATCTGTCATAAGTACTGGACGAATTGCAGCATGTGGACATACGAAGGAGCATTGGTTACACTGGATACATTTATCAATATCCCATTCCGGAACATTAATAGCGATACCGCGTTTTTCATAAGCAGCAGTACCTACTGGGAATGTACCATCTTCAATACCTTTGAAAGCACTTACAGGAAGTTTATCGCCTTCTTGACGGTTCATTGGATTTTGGATATTTTTAATGAAATCAGGAATATTAGCATTTGCATCATCAGCATCTTTAGCATCTTTCCAAGAAGCTGGAACTTCTACTTTATGAAGAGCTTCGATACCTTTGTCGATAGCACCATTATTCATATCAACGATATGTTGACCTTTTTTACCATAAGAAGTAACAACTGCATCTTTAAGATATTTAACAGCTTCATCAATAGGAATAATATTTGCAAGTTTAAAGAATGCAGACTGCATAACCATGTTAAAGCGACCGCCAAGACCGAGTTCTTGAGCAATTTTAACAGCGTTTACAGTGTAGAAGTTAATATTGTTTTCTGCAATATAACGTTTCATATATGCAGGGAGTTTTTCTGTTAATTCTTCATCAGTCCAAAGTGTATTTAATAAGAATGTACCATTTGGTTTTAAACCAGCAAGTAAATCATATTTATCTACATAAGACTGTTGAGAACAAGAAATGAAGTTTGCTTTATTGATGAGATATGGAGACATAATTGGTTTTTTACCAAAACGCAAGTGAGACATTGTTACCCACCAGATTTTTTGGAGTCATATGCAAAATATGCCTGTGCATACATATCTGTTTTATCGCCGATGATTTTAACAGCACTTTTATTTGCACCTACAGTACCATCAGAACCTAAGCCCCAGAATTTGCAAGCAGTTGTTCCTTCTGGTGTAAGGTCGATATCTTCATGATATTCTGGTAAAGAAGTGAAAGAAACATCATCATTGATACCAATAGTAAAGCCATTTTTAGGAGCATCTTTTTTGAGTTCATTATAAACTGCAAAGATTTGATCTGGAGTAACATCTTTACCACCAAGACCATAACGACCACCAACGATTGTTGGACGTAAATCGCTATTATAAAGAGCGGACTGAATTTCAAGATATAAAGGTTCACCGATAGAACCAGCTTCTTTTGTACGGTCCATAACAGCAATTTTCTTAACAGTTTTTGGAAGTGCATTTAAGAAATGTTTTACAGAGAATGGTCTGTAAAGGTGAATGGATACAACACCGACTTTTTCACCTTTTGCATTCAAGTAATCAACAACTTCCATAGCTGTATCACATAAAGAGCCCATAGCAATGATTACGCGATCAGCATTTGGATCACCATAGTAGTTGAATAATTGATAGTTACGGCCTGTTAATTTATTGATTTCAGCCATAGCATCTTCAACCATCTGAGGAACAGCTTCATAATAAGGATTTGCAGATTCTTGACCTTGGAAATAAATATCAGGGTTTTGGCTAGTACCACGAATTACTGGATGATCTGGATTTAAAGCATTATGACGGAACTTATTTACAGCTTCCCAATCAAGCATTTTGCCTAAATCTTCATAATCTAAAACTTCGATTTTTTGAATTTCATGAGAAGTTCTGAAACCATCAAAGAAGTTTACGAATGGTACACGGCTTTTGATAGCTACAAGGTGAGCAATAGCACTTAAGTCCATAACTTCTTGAACACTAGCTTCAGCAAGCATAGCGCAACCAGTTTGACGAACTGCCATAACATCACGTTGGTCACCAAAAATATTAAGAGAAGATGTTGCAAGAGCACGAGCACTTACATGGAATACACCTGGGAGCAATTCACCAGCAATCTTATACATATTAGGAATCATTAATAAAAGACCCTGAGAAGCAGTATAAGTAGTAGTTAATGCACCAGCCTGGAGAGAACCATGTACTGTACCAGCAGCACCTGCTTCAGATTGCATTTCTACAACACGTACTTTTTGACCGAAAAGGTTTTTCTTACCTTTTGCTGCCATTTCATCTACAACTTCTGCCATTGGAGATGATGGAGTAATTGGATAAATAGCTGCTACATCTGTAAATGCATAAGATATATACGCCGCAGCAGTATTACCATCCATAGTTTTCATATGTTTGCTCATATTTTCAAATAAGCTCCCTTCTATATATATATACCCTTTTATAGGCATTTTAAACTATAACACATATTTATGATACAACTTTTTATAATATTTTTCAACTATGAATATACCTTTTATATCTATAATTTATCAGTGGTAAATCCATACTCATATAGAAAATTTTATAAACTATTATCATCTATAAGTTTCAATTCTTCACTGGAAAATGCTATATTGTTCATTGCTTCTAAATTCATTAAAATCTGTTCTGGCTTTGATGCACCTATCAAAACACTTGTAACTATGTTATCTTTTAAAATCCAAGCCAATGCCATCTGAGCTAAACTTTGACCACGCTGTTTTGCTATTTCATTTAAATTAGCAATCTGCATTAATTTTTTTTCTGTCAAAATTTCAGCTTTCAAAAATCTTCCATCAGTTTTTATGCGACTATCTTCAGGAATACCTTTCAAATATCTATCTGTCAATAATCCTTGTGCTAATGGGCTAAAAGCTATAATACCTTTATTTAATTTATGTGCCATTTCCTTCAAGCCATTGTTTTCAATAGTTCTATCGAAAATGGAATAACGATTTTGATTGATGATAAATGGACAATGCATTTGAGTTAAAATCTCACTAGCTTTTGCCAAAGTTTCACCATCATAATTTGATAAACCTACATATAAAGCTTTTCCACTTTGTACTATTTGATTTAATGCTCCCATAGTTTCTTCAAGTGGAGTGTCTTTATCCATGCGATGATGATAAAAAATATCTACATACTCAAGACCCATGCGTTTTAAACTTTGGTCTAAACTAGCAATCAAATATTTTCTACTGCCCCAGTTGCCATAAGGGCCTTCCCACATATCATAACCAGCTTTTGTACTGATTAATAATTCATCACGATATTTTTTCAAATCTTGCTTTAAAATTCTACCAAAATTTATTTCTGCACTGCCATAAGGAGGGCCATAATTATTTGCTAAATCAAAATGAGTTATGCCATTATCAAAAGCAGTGAAACAAAGTTTTTGCATAGTTTCAAAATCATTATTATCACCAAAATTATGCCAAAGTCCCAAAGATACTCTTGGCAATTTCAAACCGCTTTTACCACATCTAGCATATTCTAACTTATTATATCTGTCTTTGTCTGCTATATACATGAAAAACGCCCCTTTACTTTTAGTCAATATCTTTTTTATAATTATCATAATACTAATTCAAGTACGCTTTAAGTCAAGATATTACTATGATAAAGGGGCTTTATTATGGATAAACAATATTCAATTCGTGAAGTATCAGCTAAATTCAATCTGCCAGCTTCCACGCTTCGCTATTATGAAGAAGTAGGCATTTTAACTGATATTCCTCGCAATTCATCAGGAAAACGCATTTATTTAGAAAAACATATCAATCGTTTAAAAACTATCTGCTGTTTTAAAAATACAGGTATGAGTATCGCTCAACTGCAAGAATTTTTTCAATATGAACAGCAAGAGCCTTCACATATTGATGATATTTTAAAATTATTGACCAATCAAAAAAATCATATTCTAGCACAATTAGCAAAAATGCAACACGATTATAAGCATATTCAAAAAAAATTAGCTTATTATCAAGCTATGAAAACAGCTGTGGATAATCATATTGCTCTACCTAATTGGCAAGATTTTAAATGCGATAATTAATAAAATATGAGCTATAATAATTTAACTAGAAATTTTTCCTTAAATTATTATAGCTTTTTTATTTATAATTTAACTTTCATAGTTTCAGGATTGCACAGTTGCATGAGTGTGCCTTCTTTTACTATATTAAAGCCTAATTTTTGATAAAAATTAACATTTTTCTTTTCATCAGGCATCAATTCAATATAAAGATAATCTTTATATTTATTTTTTATCATCTTTACTAAATTGCTGGCAATACCTCTACCTTGATATTTAGGATTTACTAATACATAGTGAATATATGCTGTAAGTATGCCATCATCTAAAGCTCTAGCTAAGCCTACTAATTTATTATTCTCCCATGCAGTAAATACCGTTGGCGAATTAATTAATGCTGTATATAATTTATCAGGATTACTAGCCGATAATTGCTAATCAACAGATAAAAACAATTCTATTATATTTTCTTTCGTAAAATCTTTTTCATCTTTATAAATGATTTCCATAAAATCAAAATCCCTACATCATTCTTTGACTAAAAATTTTTGTACAGCACTGCCATTTAAATAATTACATAGACGACCTTGATAAAGATTTTTTCTTCCATTCTTTACAATTTCATCACGAATTTTCCACCAACTGTCTGCCAATTACTAAATAAAGTATTTTCAGCTGGCGCTCTACCAATTAATCGCTGTAAAACAATATTTGGAGATAAATGTTCTAAGAAATCAATTACTCTTTGTTTATAATGCTCACAGGAGATAATTTCAAATTCTTTATTTTCATATTGCTGAGCCATTTTGTATTTTTACGATATAAAGTGCATGTAATTTCACCTGGTCAACGCCAAGCGCAGAAATCACTCTAGCAGTTTCAATCATATCTTTATCATCATCCCATGGTAAATCTAAAATTACATGAGTACAACATAATAAACCATAACGCTTTATACGTAATACTGCATCAATATATTCCGCCAAACCATGACCGCGATTTATTTTTTCTAAAGTCTTATAATTTATTGTTTGTAAACCTAATTCTACGCAAATATCAATATTTTTTTCTTTAGCAATTCTAGCTAAGATTTCTAAATAAACATCATTTATGCAATCTGGTCTTGTCGCTATATAAATAGCCACTATATCATCACTAGCACATGCTTCTAATACATATTTTTCTAATTGCTCTGGTGGCATATACGTATTACTGAAATTTTGAAAATACGGTATGAATTTTTTCGCCTTATACTTAGGCACTATATGAGCCTTATTCATACGAATTTGTTCTGTTACGGATAATTCTGGCGGTAAATTTTCATAACCTGCACCGATACTACCACAAAAAGTACAGCCAAATTTCCCACATGAACCATCACGATTAGGGCAAGTAAGCGGTAAACCTATAGGCAATTTATAAACTTTCTCACCATAACGCTGTTTTAAATAATCGGAAAAAGCATAATATATCATTATAAATTTATATCTCCTTGTTTTATTTCTTGATAAAATACTCCATCATCTTCATAGGCAAAAATCATTGCATTCTCTTTTGCTTTTATTTGACATGATTTTGCTTCATTCATATCATAGGCAAAAACTTCTATCGAAAATTTCTTTTTCAAATCACGCCATGATTTAAATTGATAATTATTAATATAAGCTAGTGCTTTTTCACTCATATAAAAATCATCTGTTACTTTTTTATCTACTTCTTTCCATGGCAACATATCTATTTTTATCTTACCTTTATCTGTCAATAAAGCGTCGAATTTCAATACATTATAAATATATTCTTTATCTCTTATCTTAGAATTTTGCTCAATAAAATCATATAAAAATACATATAAATTCTTAGGAGCATGTGGTGCTAAATGCAATTTATTAGCTTGCCAATATTGAGCAAAATCAGCAAAAATGTGTAGGCATCTTGATTATATTGTTTGATTAAATTAATAATCGTATATTTAAAACGGCCAGCATTATAATATAATTCCAATACATCTACAAAAATCTGTAATTTTCGCATAGTAGCATAATCCATATATTTATTGCTGATTACTTGATATGGTGCTTGTGGCATATATACATAATCATGTTCTTGTATCAAATCATTCATTGCTGCACCTTTTAATAATTTCAAAAAGCCCACTTGTAGCATATCAGCTTGCAATAAATATACATCATTAAAAGATTTTGCAAAAGAAGTAATATCTTCATAAGGAAGACCAATAATTAAATCCACATGCAGATGAATATTTCCATAAGCCATGATAGATTTTATATTATTTGTCATTTCTTCCCATGGATTTGCCCTACTTATCTGACCTAAAGTTTTTAAATTTGTAGATTGAATACCTATTTCAAACTGTACTCTACCCTTTGGCATTTTCTTAAGTACAGCCTTAATTTCATCATCAATATGGTGAGCCACTATTTCAAAGTGGAAATTAGTTCTGCAATCTTGTTTAGCAATAAATTCCAAAATCGGTAAATAATGCTTTTTATCTGCATTAAAAGTTCTATCTACAAATTTTACCTGACGAACATTATGTTTGATAAAATAACTTAGCTCAGCAAAAACTTTATCTAAAGAGCGATATCTTACGCCTTTAGTTGCACAAGATAGGCAATATTTACAAGAATAAGGACAACCTCTTGAACTTTCATAATAAATTATCTTATCCTTTAAATTTTCGATATCATTATCATCATAAGGGAAAATTATTTCATCTAAATCACTTACAGTAACGGCAATATTCTCATCAATAGTATCATCACTATTTCTCTTTGCTATACCAGCAATTTTTATTTCTTCATTATTTTTTTTTATCTAATAAAGCCTGCAATAAATCATGAAAAGCTTTTTCACCTTCGCCACGCACTACAAAATCCACCATAGGAAAATCCTGCATAAATTCTTTTGTAGCATACGAAACTTCCGGTCCGCCACAGATAATCTTACAATTTGGCAATAATCTATGCACAAGTGGCAATAATTGTTTCACTAATTCAATATTCCAGATATAACAAGAAATTCCCAATATATCTGGTCTAGCATCAAATATCTGATTAGCAATATCAATCAAATGATTATTTATAGATACTTCTAGCATCTCTATATCACAAGATAAATCTTGACAATTTTTGTATATATAGCGAATTGCTAATGATGAATGTATATATTTTGCATTTATCGCTGTTAATAAAACTTTCATAAAAAACTCCTCTTATCTCAAATTTTTATCATTTTCATAAAAAAACACAATATCCTAAAATAATACCTATATTATTATATATGTACAATGTATTTTTAGCAAAAACTAATGCAAGCTACTACTATTAATGATATAATAACACTGTTACAATAATTTAGTAACTCTATAAAATTAATAAGGGGAAGTATAAATGAAACTCGTTATAACTGTTATCGGAAAAGACCGTGTAGGTATTATCGCTACTGTAAGTAATGTTCTTGCTGAAAATAAAGTAAATATTATCAGCATCAATCAAAATATTATGAATGGCTTTTTTAACATGGTTTTAATTGCTGAAATGACTGACAAAAACATTAAATTACAGGATTTACAAAAACTCCTCAAAGAAAAAGGTGCTCAGCTTAACGTAGATATCAAAGCTCAACATGAAGATATCTTCAATGCTATGCATACAATCGGCTAATTTTAAATATTCTTTATTAATTAACTGAAGAATTTAGGAGGAACTTTTGTGATTACTATTAATGATATTTTAGAAACTAATCGTATGATAACAGAAAATAAATTAGATGTTCGTACGATTACATTAGGACTTAGTCTTCGTGATTGTGCTCACCCTAATTTAAAACAATTTTGTGATAATGTTTATGACAAAATCACAAAATCTGGTGAATTCTTAGTAAAAACCGGTGAAGATATTTCTAGTGAATATGGTATTCCCATTATTAATAAACGTGTTTCTGTAACTCCTATTGCTATTGCTGCTGAAGCCTGCAAGACAGATACTTATGTTCCTGTTGCTGAAGCAATGGATAGAGCTGCTAAAGAAATTGGTATTGATTTCATCGGCGGTTTTTCTGCTCTTGTTGAAAAAGGTTATACAAATGGTGATAGAATTCTCATCAATTCCATTCCACAAGCTTTAGCTACTACAGACTTAGTTTGCTCTTCTGTAAATCTAGGTTCTACAAAAGCAGGTATCAATATGGACTGCGTTCGTGAAATGGGTGAAGTAGTAAAACGCACTGCTGAACTTACTCGCGACCGTGAAGCTATTGGTTGTGCTAAACTCGTTATCTTCTCTAATGCTCCTGGAGATAATCCATTTATGGCTGGTGCTTTCCATGGTGTTAGTGAAGCTGAAAAAGTAGTAAGCGTCGGCGTAAGTGGCCCTGGTGTTGTAAAACATGCTCTTGAAGATTTAAAAGGTGCAGATTTCACACAAGTTGCTGAAACAATTAAAAAGACTGCATTCAAAATCACTCGTGTAGGTCAATTAGTAGCTAAAGAAGCATCTCGTCGTCTTGGCGTACAATTCGGTATTATCGATTTATCCTTAGCACCAACTCCTGCTGTTGGTGATAGTGTTGCTCATATCTTAGAAGAAATGGGTCTTGAATCTTGTGGTGCTCCAGGTACAACAGCAGCTCTTGCTTTATTAAATGACGCTGTAAAAAAAGGTGGCTTAATGGCTTCCTCTCATGTTGGTGGTTTAAGTGGTGCTTTCATTCCAGTAAGTGAAGACGCTGGTATGATTGATGCTGTAAGCTGTGGAAGTCTTTCTATTGAAAAATTAGAAGCTATGACATGCGTTTGCTCTGTAGGTCTTGATATGATCGCTATCGCAGGAGATACTCCAGCTGCTACAATCTCTGGTATCATCGCAGATGAAGCTGCTATTGGTATGATTAATAATAAAACTACTGCCGTTCGTGTTATTCCTGTTCCTGGTAAAAAAGTTGGCGATACTGTTAACTTTGGTGGTTTACTCGGTCATTGCCCTATTATTAAAGTTCGCAGTGAATATAGTTCTGATGCATTTATTGCTCGTGGTGGTCGTATTCCTGCACCTGTACGTAGCTTAACAAATTAATTTTAAAAAATTTTAAAAAAGTTGTTGACAAACACGTAATATATAGATATAATATTAAATGTTCTCAAGGAACGCGCCCATAGCTCAGCTGGATAGAGCACACGCCTTCTAAGCGTGCGGTCGCAGGTTCGAATCCTGCTGGACGCACCACTTTTGAAATCAGAGCCTTAGCAATAGCTAAGGCTTTTTTGTTATCTAAATATAAAATTTTAATTCATAAATAAAAAGAGACTCTATAAATTTTTTATCATTTATAAAGTCTCTTATTTTTTTATTTAACTTCAATCATCATAGCACGAACTACATTTGGTATATCATATTTTCTTTTCCCTGCACCTATACCAATTTTCTTTATGATAAATTCTTCTGGCAATTTATCTTCTGTTTGAATACCTGCAATAATAGCAGCCCCTGTTGGAGTAATTAATTCCCCTTTTATCTGTGTATAATGTAATCTTAAACCATGTTCTATAGCAATATTTACTACAGCTGGCACAGGAATAGGAATTTGACCATGTTGACAACGCACAAAGCCTTGACCTTCATATATCTTTGGACAAACAACTCTATCTATATTTAATTTATCTATACATACAGCAGCAGCTACTATATCCACTATTGAATCCACTGCCCCTACTTCATGGAAATGAACTTCATCAATACTTACACCATGAGCCTTTGCTTCTGCATTAGCAATAATATTAAAAATTCTTATTGCAATTTCTTTTGCTCTATCTGTTATTTGTGATTTATTAATTATTTCTACGATTTCTTTTAAACCACGATGTTCATGGTGATGATGTTGTTCTTGGCTATGATTATGGTGATGAGCCTCATGATGTTCACTATGTAAGTAGTTCATATCATGGTCATGATTATCTATATCCAAAATTACATTAAAATCACAAGCATCAAGTGCCATTTTCTTTACACGGCTAATTTCTATTTTATAACCATCTAGTGGTAATGTTTGTAAATTTTCCATTAAATAATTTTTATCTACGCCTAAATCTAATAACGAAGCTACAAACATATCTCCACTAATACCAGCATAACATTCTAAATACAATATATTATTCATAATCTAGCTCCTTTGTCTTCTATCTACATTATATATTAACTGTTAAACTTAACTTCATGTCAATAAAAAAATGAAAAAACCTACTATAATAATTTAAATAAATTTTAAATCATCATAATAGGCTTTTTTATTATTTCATATAATTTTGTGCTTGCTCATTTAATTTTTCTATTACTTCTTTAGATAATAAACGTTCACCATAAGGATAAGCCACTCTATTTTCCTTATCTATATGTCTACGAAGTAAATAAACATAAGACATTGTATTTGTAACTATCGCCAATTTTAATTTTACTGTAGGCTCTTTTTGATACGCTTTCAACGCATTTTCCAATTCCCATACATATAATCTAGCTAAATTATGTTCTACAATCATACTGATTTACTAAATTATTTGCCATCTCATCAACGATATCGTCGTACATCGCATCGATTTCCGAACGGCTGAAGCCTAGCAACGCACCGTTCAGATACACATTCTCACGACCGGTCGGCTCAGGATTGAACCCAACACCAAGTTCGATGAATGGTACCAGCTTGCCACGAACATCCACGGTTCCCTGCTCGGGCACATAAATCTGGGAGATAATCTTCAATAAAGTAGATTTACCGGAGCCATTTCGGCCAACAATGCCGAAAAATCACCTCGTCGGACATCGAACGTAATGTCTCGCACACATGCTGCTCGGTGTACCTTTGATTCCCTTCGTCCAGTTCAGGAATGCCATCTTCAACCACTTGCTTGCTCGGTCGGCAACCGGAATGACTTGGCTACATGCTTGACGCTAAGAACAACTGGGCTCTGACGCTCCAGACTCACTTCATAATCACTTTTCATTGCTTACAGCACCTCCGCAAACTTGGCATTGTGCTTGCGGAATACACGCACACCCACCATCAGGATTACCAAGGCAACACATACGGTACGAATGGTAGCCACCTGCTGTTGATATATGTCCACACTGTCGGCACATATTCCGGTGACAGCAAATTATGACGAATGTCCATAATGACCTGGGTACTAGGATTCAACATCAGGAACTTAGAAGCCCACGCAAAATCTGGTGCCCGCTGGGCAATCATGCTAATCGGATAGATAATTGGCGTGGCATAGAACATAGCTTGCATCAGCACTTCCCAAATGTGGGCCACATCGCGGAAGTAGACATACAACGTGCTCAGAATCAGAGATATCCCTAATGCCAACAAATACAACTGCAATATGTTAAATGGCACCAACAGAATACGCCACGTATAATGCGCGTGGGCAAAGAAACCAAAGCATATGACCACCACCATGTTAATGCCAAGGGAAATCATGGACCCCATGGTGTTGGATGCTACGATAATGTAGTTCGGGAAATGCACCTTACGCAATAAGTCTCCGCGATCAACGATGCCGCGCATACCAACGGTGGTGGCCTCCGTGAAGAAAGACCACAAGCAAGTACCACACAGCAGGGAAATCGGAAACGTTGGGGTGCCATCAGAGAATTTCAGGAACCGGACGAACACCACATACATTACGGCAAATAGCATGAGCGGTTTCAATACCGACCACGCCATGCCCAAAACGAGCCCTGGTACCGAAGCTGGAAATCAGTTTTCACCAGCTCCTGAAATACCACTAATGAATAGCGGTACTTGTTCCTCACCCACTGCACAAGTTTCTTCATAAACATCCAATTCTAGCAAGAGGCGTATCGGCACCAGCCTTGGCTAGCGCAACACCCAGCTTACGCTCGTGTTCCAGTTTTAATAGCCTGCTCTAGAATCTGAAGCTATGCCACCTGTTCCGTGCAATATGTCCATCCTTGTGAAGAACTCATTCTTATTAAGGCATCAGAATGCTAACATAGTACTCACTGACGGCTACCATATACACTATGACTCAAGAAGTGTTTACCCCGAAAAACATCATTGTGACCGGTGGCTGTGGCTTCATCGGCTCTAATTTTGTCCACTATGTATATAACAACCATCCGGATGTGCACATCACGGTGTTGGACGCACTGACATACGCCGGCAACCTTGACAACATCA
>ENA-OPZD01000068-OPZD01000068.1-human-gut-metagenome-genome-assembly--contig:-NODE-68-length-42117-cov-5.205239_pt1 | contig 42117 bp, 44 predicted proteins | sample MGYA00242479_ERZ504495 | MGnify/ENA primary metagenome ERZ504495 (study PRJEB26092, sample SAMD00036286) | human gut metagenome | host: Homo sapiens | study: EMG produced TPA metagenomics assembly of... | reverse complement strand
ATATATATATATAACATAATCAAGATAATATATGTTTTATAATTTATCAGAGATGCGTTTTTATTTTTATATTGATGATAAAAATATATTTTAATGAAGGAATGGTGCAAAATGAATTTAAAAGCAGAAAAATTTAAAGCTTATATAGCAGAAAATAATATTACAAATTTCAAAGTAGAAGAAAGTATAAATAATAATGAAGAAGAAAATGCACGAGTTACTTTTCATACATATGTAAAAGTATTTGGTCAAAAATTGCCTGCTGTAATCGTGATGGATGAAAGTATTTATGTTATTTTACGTGTGCAAGTAATACCAGACATTGAATATATGAAAAATAAAGATGAATTCATTCGTTGTGTAAATGAGATGAATATAAATTATAAAGCAGTAAAATATTATTTAGGTGCAGATAATGCGTTATATTTAGATATGTATATTCCTAATAAAAATGATGATTTAGATGGTGAATTAGTAATGGATTTATTAAATGCAATTACAGTTCATTTAGAAAAAGAATATCCAAATTGGATGAAATTGTTATGGAATTGATGATAAAACTCTAATTTGATACAGTAAAAAAGCAAATAAGATAAAGTGAAAAGAAAGCCATTACTAAAGATATAGTGATGGCTTTCTTTTAGGAATGTTAATGTGTCATTAATAGGTAAGTAATCTTGACACTGTTTCTAAAAACCTTTACAATACTTCTATATGGTTACGTCAGCTATATGAATTTGTAAAGAATATTTAGAAAAATTTAACGTAAAGGGGGGTGGAGATTATCGTTGAATTATTATTAGCGATAATACTTGCACTAGTTGTAGGCTTAGGTGCGGGCTATTGGATGAGAAAACGCAGTGCAGAATCACAAATTGGCTCTGCTGAAGCTGAAGCAAGAAGAATTGTTACAGAAGCCGAAAACAGATTGAAACTAAGAAAGAAGAAGCAACTCTTGAAGCAAAGAAGAAATACATAGAATGCGTCAAGAGTTAGACCGCGATACAAAAGACCGTAGAAATGAACTTTCCCGTCAAGAACGTCGTTTGGTACAAAAAGAAGAAAATTTAGATAGAAAAATGGATTCTTTAGAGAAAAAGAAGAAGTTTTAAATCGTAAAGAAGCTGAGATTGATAAATCTCAAGCAAAATAGAAGCACTTCATGCAAAACAGTTAGAAGAATTAGAACGTATTTCTGGGCTTACTACAGAAGATGCGCGCAGTATGTTACTTGCAGATGCTGAAATCGAAATCAAACACGATAAAGCTGTAATGATTAAAGAATATGAACAGCAAGCAAAAGAAGAAGCAGAAAAACGTGCTAGAAATATCATTTCTTTGGCTATTCAAAGATGTGCTGCTGACCATGTAGCAGAAACTACTGTTTCTGTAGTAGCATTGCCAAATGATGAGATGAAAGGTCGCATCATTGGTCGTGAAGGTAGAAATATTCGTGCTTTAGAAACAATGACAGGCATTGATTTAATTATTGATGATACACCAGAAGCTGTAATTTTATCTGGTTTTGATCCTGTTCGTCGTGAAATTGCACGTATTGCTTTGGAAAAACTCATTACAGATGGGCGTATTCACCCAGCTCGCATTGAAGAGATGGTGGAAAAAGCTCGTAAAGAAGTAGACCAACGCATTAAAGAAGCAGGAGAACAAGCTTGCTTTGAAACTGGTGTACATGGATTACATCCAGAAATTGTAAAATTATTAGGTAGATTAAAATATCGTACAAGTTATGGTCAAAATGTATTAAATCACTCTGTAGAAGTATCTCATTTAGCAGGTGTAATGGCTGCTGAATTAGGTGTTGATGTAAATCTTGCTAAACGCGGTGGTTTATTACATGATATAGGTAAAGCTATTGACCATGAAGTTGAAGGTCCACATGTTACTATCGGTGCAGATTTAGCGAAAAAATATCGTGAATCTGCTGATGTTGTAAATGCTATAGCTGCTCATCATGGTGATGAAGAAGCAAAAACTGTGGAAGCTGTACTTGTTGCAGCAGCTGATGCTGTATCAGCCGCACGTCCAGGTGCTAGACGTGAAAGTTTAGAATCTTATTTGAAACGTTTAAAACGTCTTGAAGAAATAGCAGAATCCTTTGAAGGTGTTGACCGTTCATTTGCTATTCAAGCAGGTAGAGAAATTCGCATTATGGTTAAACCAGAAAAAATGGATGATATCTCAACTGTTGCTTTGGCTCATGATATCACTAAGAAAATTGAAGCTGAACTTGAATATCCAGGACAGATAAAAGTAACTGTAATTAGAGAAACTCGTGTAGTTGATTATGCAAAATAAAGATAATAATTTCTTTTGACATAAAGTAGAAGCAAGAAAGTAGTTATTAATATTGATAACTACTTTTTTTGCATTAAATCTCTTTTTGGATAAATTGAATAAATAGATATAAAATGAGTTTGTGATTAATATTATTTGATTTTGCAGTGAGGTTACAATAATGCAAATTACTAAAACTAAAGATGAGAAAAAACCTAATATGGATTGTGTTAATTTATTAACATCAGTATTGATTTATTATCCAGAGATTAGCAAGATATCTATAGAACCAGATGAAAAAATATATATAAATTATATTATCCAAAAGATATTAACTGATGAAGAAATAGAAAAAACACGAACTTTATTAGAAGAATGTTTAAAGTCCTATCATTATTTAGAAAAAACGCAAGTGGAATGTAATGAAGTAAAAATAAATATAGAAGAAAAAGCTACTTTTATAACGATAAAAAGAGATATGAAAACTTTTTCTCATGGAGAACTTCGTTTGATAAATACGTTAATTAATGAAGAATTTGGCGAATTACTGATTATGGATACTGATAAAATTCCTATGATAGATAGTACAATGTTAGCACAAATGGATTTAATAGATACGATGTTTGCGAGTTTGAAAATTAATCCAGTAGTAGAAAAAATGATAGGTATTCGCGAAGCTGGTAGAGTCATTGTGTTTAATAAATAATTATAGATTTTGTGAAGAATAAAATAAGAGGAGAATTTATTTTGAAATTTTTAATTGTTGGCGATGTATGTGGTAGACCAGGTAGAGAAGCATTTAGAAAATATGTTCCAGAATTGAAAAAAGAACATAATATAGATGTAGTTGTAGTTAACGGCGAAAATATTGCAGGTGGCAGAGGTATCAGTCGCAAAACTTTAGATGAAATTTATCGAGCTGGGGCAGATATAGTAACTTCTGGTAATCATATTTGGGATCAAAAAGAAATTGTATCTTTTATAGATGATGAACCATTTTTGATAAGACCTGCTAATTATCCAGAAGGAGCACCTGGCAAAGGTTATTGTATCTATCCATTTAAAGCTAAAAATATCGGTGTAATCAATGTATCTGGTAGAACTTTTATGCCACCAATGGACTGTCCATTTCAAAAGGTCGACGAAATTTTAAAAGAAATTAAAAATCAGTGCGATATTATATTAGTAGATATACATGCAGAAGCTACATCAGAAAAAATAGCTATGGGCTTTTATCTCGATGGTAAAGTAACTTGTGTCGTTGGAACTCATACTCATGTGCAGACAGCTGATAATAGAATTTTACCTAAAGGAACAGCTTATATCAGTGATTTAGGTATGGTAGGCCCTTATAATTCAAGCCTTGGTATAAATGTAAATAATGCAATAGATAAATTCATCACATGTAGACCAGTGCGTTTTGAAATGGCAGAAGGTCCAAATATTTTTTCTGCTGTTGTTTTAGAATTAGCAGAAGATAATAGCGTGAAATCCTTTGAAAGAATACTATTTAACGAAGAATAAAGAATATACAAGTATACAGTTATAAAAAAAGGATTTTGGAACTTGTTTGGCGAACTTATATAATAATTCCTAATCGTTAAGGGGTGTACATTATGGAAGTATTAAGAGTATCAACAAAATCCAATCCAAATTCTGTAGCAGGAGCTTTAGCAGGAGTATTAAGAGAAAAAGGAACAGCAGAATTACAAGCAGTAGGTGCAGGAGCATTAAATCAAGCAGTAAAAGCAGTAGCTATAGCACGTGGCTTTGTGGCACCTAGTGGCATTGATTTAGTTTGTGTACCAGCTTTTGCTGATATAGAAATCGATGGCGAAGAAAGAACTGCAATAAAATTGATCATTGAATCAAGATAAGGTCGTATGAGTACATAGACTAAATTATTCATATTCGCTAATTACTTTTTAGGTTAAGTTGAATTTTAAGACAGGGTATGTCTAAGGTTTAGTAATTTATTTATTGAGCTTTAGACATACTTTGCGTTTAAGGATAATAACCATTATAATTATATATAATATGAAATAGTAATTGTATTTTTAAAATATATTGTTGATAAAAAACGAAAAATTCTAAAAATATGTTAATTAAGTAGCTTAATATTGATTATTGTGAACCGCACACTTGTGATTTTAATCATAAGTTAGGCAAACAAAATAGTCAGCGTATATAGAAATATGTACGTAGAGATAGACAAAGAGCTATCCAATACTGTTTGAACTGCTGGAAACTCCTAAAGATATTTGAACTACAACGTAAACATGAAATAAAGTTAAGCGTGAATGTGGCGAAAGCAGAAAAAATCAGATATATAGCATAAGGTTAAATCCTAAGTGCTGAAAAATGGATAATCAGCAGCGAAGCTCCGAAAAGGAGAACGTTCAACGACTATTCCTCTTGAGGGAAGTACTCAGTAAGCGATTGACTGAGGAAGTGGACAGACTCTAACAGGTAAAGCTGAGAGATAAGATATAGTCTGTGCCGTTATGAAAATAACGGAAGTTCATAAGAGAACTGTATAGAAAGTAGCGTTTCTATATGAACCAGACCTCATAATACGACTAAAGTAGAACCTAGAGTTCTTGTATATGTTATTTAAAATAAGCAGTTAATATATAAACACTTGTTATATTACTATAAATATGTCATGATTATATTGAGTAACAATATGGAAGTAATATATGGCAGAAGATATGTTTATTCATTAGGAAGCGTAAGTGTTTATTATGGAAAAAGCTTATAAATTTAGGGATATATCCCAATAAAACACAAGAAAGTTTACTTCAAAAAACTTTTGGCTGTGTACGTTTTATATATAATTACTTTTTAGATAAAAGAATTAAAGCATATGAGCAAAATAAGAAGACTATAAGTTATAACGAATGTTCAAAAGAGCTTACTCAATTAAAACAAGAAAAAAAGTGGCTCAAAGAACCAGATAAATCCTCTTTACAAAATGCTTTAAAGAATTTAGATACAGCTTATAAAAACTTTTTTAATAGACAAAAAGTAGGCTTTCCTAAATTCAAATCTAAAAAGAATCGTTATAAATCGTACAAAACAAATATGACAAATAACAACATTGTATTTTTAGAAAATAAAATAAAACTACCTAAAATAGGCAAGATTAAAACAAAAGATAAATATCGCCAAATAGAAGGTAGAATTTTAAGTGCGACAGTATCACAAACTCCTAGTGGAAAATATTACGTTGCACTATGTTGTACAGACCTGCCTCAACCTGAATTCATCAAAACGAATAAATATGTTGGCTTAGATTTAGGAATAAAGGATTTTGTCATAACCTCAGATGCAGTAAAATATAGCAATCCTAAATATTTGCAAAAATCACTAACTAGATTAGCTAAACTCCAAAGAGAGCTTTCTCGAAAAACAAAAGGAAGTTCAAATTGGGAAAAGGCTAGAGTAAAAGTGGCTAAATTGCATGATAGAATTGTCAACCAAAGACATAATTTACTACATCAAGTAACATGTCAACTTATCAGAAATTACGATGTAATCTGTCTTGAAGATTTGCAAGTTGAAAACATGATGAAAAATCATAAATTAGCAAGAAATATAGCTGATGTTAGCTGGTCAGAGTTTATGAGACAATTAACATATAAAGCTGAATGGTTTGGCAGGGTTATTGTCAAAATAGATAAATTTTATCCTTCAAGCCAATTATGTCATATTTGTGGATATAAAAATACTGAAGTAAAAAACTTAAATGTTAGAAAATGGGACTGTCCTAAATGTAAAACACATCATGATAGAGATGTAAATGCAGCTATAAATATTAGAAATGAAGGATTAAGAATATTAAATATAGCTTAATCTTAAATGACATATACAAGAACCGTAGGAACTATGGGGATAGCTCGGAGATACTGTATTCGTTAGAATACTTGACCGAGAACCCCACGACTTTTAATCGTGGGAGGTTCAGAAGACTTTATCACCTAAAGATATGCAAGCTCAAGGCTTTATTCAAGATATAGGCTATGATGTAAATAATTTCTGGGAAGAATCAAATGCTTTGGCAAAAGCCAACGATATGGATACAAATTTAGCTTATATGTATAAAATGGTAGAAAAATCTCAAGGAAATTTCCGTTTAGATAAAAAAATACTTGCTGATTATGGAGCCAAAGTTGAACTTTTTCCTGGCGTCAAAACATGGTTCAAACGCATTCGCGATTATGGCAAAAAACATAATATCATCATTGAGCATTATATTATCTCAAGTGGCTTAAAAGAGATGATTGAAGGTACTGTCATGGCTCAAGCTGGTGAATTTGAAAAAATCTATGCAAGCTCATTTTATTTTGATGATAATGGCATAGCCAAATGGCCCGCTCAAGCCGTCAATTATACAAATAAAACACAATTTCTCTTTCGCATTGAAAAAGGTTTTTAGATATAAATGACCCTGCGGTAAACGATTCTATACCTGAAGAAAAAAATTCGTGTGCCCTTTAGAAATATAGTCTATATTGGCGATAGTGAAACAGATATTCCTTGTATGAAACTAGTAAATAGCTATGGTGGTCATTCTATCTGCGTATATAATCCTCAATTATCCAATATGGATAAAGTCATTAAACTATTTACTGAAAATCGCATCAAATATTTTGCTCCTGCCGATTATAATGAAAATAGTAAACTTGACTTACTCATAAAAACAATCATTGATAAAACTGTTGCCATTTGAAAAATTAAATCAATGCTATTTAAATGATAAAAAATATTAACTACAAAATAAAAAGAGGCTATACGCCTCTTTTTTATTTACACTGCCACATTTTCTTTTCGAGATTTTATGATCATACCTATATAAAATAAAAATGCTAATAAAGCCGCTATTGCTGAACACATATAAACTGCTCTAAAGCCATATATAGGCACAACCATACCTAAAATATATGGCCCTATGCCATTTCCTAAATCCAATGCTATATATAATGTTGAAGTTGCTAAACTAAATTTATTTAACTTAACTTTTTGTACAGCAATAGTTTGACCTGCTGAAGGAATAGAACCATATCCTATACCTACTAAAACAGCACCTAACAATAATATTAAATTAGAATGAGCTAAAGCAATAGCAACAAATCCTAAAATCATAGTGAATAAAATAGGTACCATTACCACATGATTACCATATCTATCAATCATTACACCAGATATAGGTCTAAAAATTAAACAAGCAATAGAATATGCTATATAAAATAAACTTCCACCTAATAATAAACCAATAGTTTCACTATATGTACCAATATAACTCATTACGGCAGAATAACCAATCGCACCTAACAATGCTACGATAGAAATTGGAATAGCCGTAGGTTCAAAGAAAGTTCTTAAACGAAAAGATTTAACTTCTACACGTTGACGGAAACCTACTTTTATTTCTGTTATATTCAAAATAAAAGCCAAAACAATTAAACTAATTGATAAAACATCACATAAAACAAGTGCATATAAAGGATTTATCTGTGGTAAACTAATTCCTAAAAACGGACCAATTGCAGAGCCTAAAGTAATGCTCAAAGTGAAATAACCAATACCTTCACCACGTCTACTCTCTGGAACAATAGATGCTACTGTAGTAGCAATAACAGTAGAAGCCATGCCATAAGTCATACCCTGTACAAAACGCAATGTACATAAAAACAACATACCATCAATAAAATGATAACCAAATGTACATATAGCATGAATTACTACTGCAATGATTAACATTCTTTTTCTACCAATGAAATCCATATATCTACTAATAACCAAACGTGCTACCAATGCGCCCACAATGAAAATCCCTGAGGCTAATCCTGCTTCACTGACAGAAACATTAAATTCTGTAATAGCCAATTTAGTTGTATAAACCATCAATAAATAAAATACTACAAATAATAACAAATTGCCTACAATGTTTAATACATAATCCTTTGACCAAAGCTTCTCCATAAAAAACTCCCTTTCTTAAATTTATTCCCCAACATAGATATTAATTCTATCATCTTTTTTATTTTTTACAATACTATTTAACTAGTATATAAAAAAAAGAATAGTTTTTTTATATAATCATATAAAAAACCTATTCTTTAATTCAACTACTTATTTAATTTATAAAAATACAATTATTGTTGAGCACTTTCTTGAGATTGTTGATTTTGTTGTATAGGTAATAAACCAAATTCTAATAATTTATTATTTTTATCAAAAACAAAAACTATGGCTACAACATTTTCTTGGCTAAAAGAAGTTAAATATGTTACTTTGTCTTGATTATTATAACGTTCAAAAGAATAAAATTTACTTTCTTTCAAATCGCCAAATTTAGTTTTCACTTCATTTTTTAATGCATCATATGCTTTTGCATCAAAATTCTTTTTTAATCCATTATCAATATTTGCTCCTAATTTATCATATGAAACTTTTTCTGTTGTAATACCACTGATAAATGTTTCAGCAACTTTTTGATCTTTATTTAAATCTCCGCCATCAGCTGCCATACACACATTAGAAAATGCCATTATCATAACAGCTACAAAAAATACAATACTATTTTTTTCATTTATAAAACCTTCCCTTAGTTTTATTTATTTTTTCTTAGTATAACATTTAATTTATATTACTACAATAAATTTTATAGTTAATGCAAATATCTATAAATAAATTTTATACTAAATAGATATTATTTTTCATGAAACTAAATAATTTTTCATTACAGCCATTTTCTTTCAGCTGCTAATTCATGAGATATATTTATATCTTTTGCACTATAAAGAGGATTTAATACATCTTTAAACGCTAACCATTCATCAGAAAATAATGGACATTCCATAGCAATATCTACTGCTTCTTGTCTTACTTCTTCAATAATTGCCATATCATCAATATTTTTCAATACCTTAGCCATCATTTTACCAATGTGTTCCATCTGCACTTCTTTAAGCCCTCTAGTTGTTAAAATCAAACTAGATAATCTCAAGATTTCAAAATTAAGATTTTCATCACAAGTAGATAATACAGTTGGTTTTACGATAAAACCTGCACTTTGTAAAGCATTATGCGCTTTTTTACAGCTAATACCTAATTTAGTAAGGTTCACTAAAACTAAATTTGTATCAGTTCCTTTACATAAAATTGTAATGCCTTCTTCTTCTAGTCCTTTTTGAAGTGCTTTCGCATTTAATACAACTTGTTTAGTATACTGTTTGAATTTTTCTGTAGTCGCTTCTTTAAATATAACAGCTAAACTAGCTAAAATATTTTTTTTCAAAGAAAAATGTCCTGTAGTGATAACTGTTTTATCAATGATATCAGCTAATTCTTTTTACATAAAATCACTGAACTTTGTGGTCCTCTTAAAGAATCATGTGTTGAAAAAGTTACTACATCTGCATAAGGTACAGGTGAAGGTATTTGTCCTGTTGCTACAAGACCTACATTTTGACAAATATCAAACCACATATAAGCACCTATATCATGTGCAATTTTAGCTAATCTTTCATAATCTATAACTCTTGGATAATTAACTGGTGAAAAAATTATCACTTTAGGTTTATGTTCTTTGGCTATTTGTTCAACTCTATCTAGATTTAATAATTGTGTTTTAGGGTCAATACTAAATCTAACAAAATTAAATTCTAAATTTTTACTATTACAATGGTCGCTTTTTCTATTATCTAAAGATAATATAGTATCGCCTTTTTTAGCTAAACTATAAAAAACAACGCGAGAAGCAGCTGCTATACTTTCTAAACGAATAACTGCATGTTCACTGCCAAATAATTTATTAATGCGATTAATAGTGATTTCTTCTAAGCCTGTAGGTTTAGCTTCATCATGGTGTGTTGTCAATGTATTTGACAAAATACTACCTTCAAGATATGTGCTTAAAGGTGATGAATAATTTTCCTCTGGCATAAAAGATAAGGTATATTTTTGTCTTTGTACCTCTTCTTGAAAGAATGTATATAATTCTGTATCAAATGAAGCAATCGTACTAAGAGCATTTTCTCTATCCATAAAATCAATCCTTTAACTATAAATAAAATCTAAAATAAAACTCTCTTATACTATCTGATATTCATCATGGGAAAAATGGCCAGAAGAAAGGAATTACAATCATGCAAACAACAAGAGAAACTACAACAAGTGGCAAACCGACTTTTACATAATCCATAAATTTAAAATGACCTGGTATCAGTATCAAAGTATTCGGTGGCGTTGCGACTGGTGTTGTAAATGCACAAGAAGCAGCAATACCTATTGCCATAAGCACAGGATAAGGTGATGCACCTATAGATTGTGCTATAGATATACCAATTGGTGCTAATAATGCTGCAGCAGCTGTATTTGACATAAATTGTGTAAGCCCACAAGATAAAATAAACATTGCTACAACTATTAACATTGGAGATGGATTATCCCCAATAATTCCTACTACACCATCTGCTATCATTTTACCTGCACCACTTTTATCCATAGCTGAAGCAAGTGGTAGCATACCTGCAAATAAGAAAATAGTAACCCAGTCAATACCTAAATAAGCTTGTTTTTCAGATAAACAACCTGTTAATACGCAGCTAACGCTCCTATTATCGCAGTAGTTTGCATTGGTATACCAATATTTTTTCAAAAGCCATACCTAATACAACTAAAATTAAGATAACAGTACATATTATCATTTTCTTTGGATCTTTAACTTCATCTGAAGCTTTATCATTCTCTACAGTTTCTACATAATGTCTAGGACAGAATTTTCTACCTATACTTAGCATATAAACCATACCAGCTATAGACAAAGGTACACCAATATACGCAAATTCAAAAAATCCAAAAGGTTCCAAACCTGTTGCCTGAAGTGTTGCACTCATTAAAATATTTGGTGGGGTACCAACCATGGTGATTGTTCCACCAACATTTGCAGCTACTGCTAATGCCATCAATTGTGGGGATACAGGTATTTTTGCTACCGCACAAATTTGAATTACTACTGGCATCAAACAAGCTACTGTAGCTGTATTTGATGATACTGCTGATAATAAAATAGTAATACACATCAAAGCTGCCATCAAACGATTTTCACTAGTTCCAGCGCTTTTTACTACTTTTATACCAATTTTTTTGTGCCAATCCAGTCTGAAACATTGCTGCTCCAATAACAAACATACCAGCAAATAAAACTACTGTGGAATCAGAAAGACCAGAAAACACTTGTTGTGGAGTAAGTACTCCTAAAAGACCTAATGCAATAGATGCACCTATAGCCGTAACAGCCAATGGAATAAGCTCTGTCACAAAGAAAAATGCTGCTACAGCTAAAACGCATAAAGTTATTACTGCAGGGCTCATAAAATTCCTCCTATTAAATATTTTTTTATTTCTGCAACAGTAATTTTTTATTATATCATAATTATTCATAAATTCTAAGACAATACGAAAAAAGATTACATATTTTTAAGTTTTACTATTGAAAATTATTTATTTATTAAATTTTATAACATTTTAGTCATATGAAAAAATTATAAAAAAGTATTGCAAAATACATAAATGAGCAGTATAATAATTTTTGTTATTAATGACTCACTAGCTCAATTGGTAGAGCATCTGACTCTTAATCAGCAGGTTCCGGGTTCGAGTCCCGGGTGGGTCACCATATGATTTATAAAATTAAAGCAACTATCATTGATAGTTGCTTTTTGTTTTTACTACTTGATAAAATTTTATTTACCATAAAATTACCAGCTAAAATTAAGAAAAACTCCTCTAAAGCTTGAAAATTAAACCTTTTTATAAAATCTCCAAAAATCCTATTATCGCTGGTAAAAAACAACTAAAATCCTTGTATATCAATACTTTTAATAGTATAATGAAAATCATAAAGATTGATTTTTCTAGCATTTAACTTTAACAAGTGTTGTATTTGAATATGGTATATTCTTGCAAGTATTTATCAACATCACTAATTTAACTTTAACAAGTGTTGTATTTGAATACATACGCACAAGAATTTGAAAGTTGCTTTAGTAAAATTTAACTTTAACAAGTGTTGTATTTGAATGCGAAAAGCTTGATAAAATCGTTCCGTTATCTGGAATTTAACTTTAACAAGTGTTGTATTTGAATTAGAAGTGTATTACACAATTGGCAGGGTAATAGAATTTAACTTTAACAAGTGTTGTATTTGAATGCTTTCTGCTGTGTTTACAGTATAAAATTTGTAATCATTTAACTTTAACAAGTGTTGTATTTGAATAGAAAATACTTTCGCAATGGTGAATAGAAATACAGGATTTAACTTTAACAAGTGTTGTATTTGAATGCATGGGATATATATACAAGAAGAAGCAACTTCTTTATTTAACTTTAACAAGTGTTGTATTTGAATGTTGTATCCGAGAACGCAATACAATTAGGATTGGTAATTTAACTTTAACAAGTGTTGTATTTGAATAATCATCATTAATTATTGCTTGTCTAGATAAAGACATTTAACTTTAACAAGTGTTGTATTTGAATTAGACAACCACATGATCATTATTGCCGTAAATAATAATTTAACTTTAACAAGTGTTGTATTTGAATTGCGTATTGGCTGCATGAAGTGGTTTAAGGAATGGATTTAACTTTAACAAGTGTTGTATTTGAATTCTTATATTTGCAAAAAGATGCTATTGAAATGATAATTTAACTTTAACAAGTGTTGTATTTGAATTGATATTTTGTACCTAGCCAATGGTACATTTTAAAAATTTAACTTTAACAAGTGTTGTATTTGAATATGCATTTTTTCTATATTCTTCTACAGATAATCCATTTAACTTTAACAAGTGTTGTATTTGAATTCCTAGAAATATTTCTAAATATTGGAAACAGATATTAAATTTAACTTTAACAAGTGTTGTATTTGAATTGTGTATCGATGTTGTCACTTTCTTGAGCTAAGATAATTTAACTTTAACAAGTGTTGTATTTGAATTTTACAAATTTAAATAAGTGTTTTATTTGTTCATCTGATTTAACTTTAACAAGTGTTGTATTTGAATTTCCGATGGTGATGTAACTGATACGGTATATACTCAATTTAACTTTAACAAGTGTTGTATTTGAATTCTAGCGTTGGGACTCTTTTTAATTGTGGTACATATATTTAACTTTAACAAGTGTTGTATTTGAATAAACAGACAAATTGTCTAAGTCAAGAAAACTTTTAAATTTAACTTTAACAAGTGTTGTATTTGAATAGTAGATGATATTTCTTTAACGTTAGAAGATATTGAATTTAACTTTAACAAGTGTTGTATTTGAATTATTTATATGGCTGCACCAGTGCCAAATCAAGAAATATTTAACTTTAACAAGTGTTGTATTTGAATATACATAAATATTTTTTTACTGCTTTTGTTATACCATTTAACTTTAACAAGTGTTGTATTTGAATTTTGCAAAGTTTTCTTCATTTCTGCAAGTAGATATAATTTAACTTTAACAAGTGTTGTATTTGAATTCAATCCTGATGCAAAAACTATATTTGACTCCCATGATTTAACTTTAACAAGTGTTGTATTTGAATATTTTATTTGCATTTGCCATACGATTTGGCTCGACAATTTAACTTTAACAAGTGTTGTATTTGAATTATATAATTGAATTTAATAATCCTTATGTAAGTAAATTTAACTTTAACAAGTGTTGTATTTGAATATGCTCTTACAGTATTAGAAGAATTTTCCACTAGATTTAACTTTAACAAGTGTTGTATTTGAATGTTAAAGACTTACGTCTGCATTTATCATGCAATCCATATTTAACTTTAACAAGTGTTGTATTTGAATTCTCTGCCGAAGGTAAGCAAAAACCACTGGCATATTATTTAACTTTAACAAGTGTTGTATTTGAATACTAGCAAATTGATTTCCGTTTACATCTTGAACTATATTTAACTTTAACAAGTGTTGTATTTGAATTTCATAATCATTCCACTTCTAAACTTCTAATTTAGATTTAACTTTAACAAGTGTTGTATTTGAATAATTGGAAAATCTGGAACACAAGGTAAATCATTGAATTTAACTTTAACAAGTGTTGTATTTGAATTAAGGTGAACATGAAAAAATAGAGCCTTTTCCAGTATTTAACTTTAACAAGTGTTGTATTTGAATTATTGTGATGAACAAGCACGATACTGATGTACTAACATTTAACTTTAACAAGTGTTGTATTTGAATATAATAGCTTGTTTTACTGCGTCTATATCGTATTCTATTTAACTTTAACAAGTGTTGTATTTGAATTTTTTATTTGCCTTCTATTCTACTTTTTCGATTTTTATTTAACTTTAACAAGTGTTGTATTTGAATTCTTTAAATACTGCACCGCCATCTATTGTTGGTCGCATTTAACTTTAACAAGTGTTGTATTTGAATAAAAAGCTTGATAATACACTTTCTCCGCCATTAAGCATTTAACTTTAACAAGTGTTGTATTTGAATTTCAATAGGAACTTTATGACAAATTACTAAATCTTCAATTTAACTTTAACAAGTGTTGTATTTGAATTACGGATAGATTATGTATTATAAATTCTAAATTAAAATTTAACTTTAACAAGTGTTGTATTTGAATTAATATTTATTACTCTTAAAATTTTTACTTAACATAATTTAACTTTAACAAGTGTTGTATTTGAATAATGAAAAAAATTACATTACAGGAATTAAAACAAATATTTAACTTTAACAAGTGTTGTATTTGAATTTATAATCACCTCCTCTAAGAGATGATTATAGCACATTTAACTTTAACAAGTGTTGTATTTGAATAATTTGTTGTTATAGCACAAAATATATTATTTATAATTTAACTTTAACAAGTGTTGTATTTGAATATAATAAATGTAGTTTTATAATCAAGATTACGAAGGCATTTAACTTTAACAAGTGTTGTATTTGAATAAAGGTAAATGAGTTCCAGCAAAATTGTTATCAAATTTAACTTTAACAAGTGTTGTATTTGAATTATTCTAAGCCATTATCAAGTCTAACTTTTGCCATAATTTAACTTTAACAAGTGTTGTATTTGAATTTGAAATTCAAAAAGATGATACAGCTGTAACTGTACTCTATTTAACTTTAACAAGTGTTGTATTTGAATTTTATAAGTTTAGATATTAAATCTTTTCTTGGTGCAATTTAACTTTAACAAGTGTTGTATTTGAATATAGCTAAGGTGTTTAAGATATTTCTGACCATATCTATTTAACTTTAACAAGTGTTGTATTTGAATTGTTCCAGGTGGAGCATACTATGATAGAACAGACCCATTTAACTTTAACAAGTGTTGTATTTGAATTTTATAAATAACTCAACATGGTCTTTACTACTTATTATTTAACTTTAACAAGTGTTGTATTTGAATTAGTCAATAACGCCACTACACTCTAAAAGCGTTTTAATTTAACTTTAACAAGTGTTGTATTTGAATTGCCCTAATACTTCTGCCGTTATAGCATTAAAATTTATATTTAACTTTAACAAGTGTTGTATTTGAATTTAATTTCGATTGCTATATTTTTTATCCACTGTGAGAATTTAACTTTAACAAGTGTTGTATTTGAATACGTGGGGATTATTTATATCTTGATTTAACGGCAGATTTAACTTTAACAAGTGTTGTATTTGAATTTTTTAAAACCAGTAATAGCTCCAAAACTATACTGCTATTTAACTTTAACAAGTGTTGTATTTGAATATGGTGCTTACTCTAATGTAGTATCTAATCATTATATTTAACTTTAACAAGTGTTGTATTTGAATTACAATTAGACTTGATATAATAAAAGAAACAATGACAATTTAACTTTAACAAGTGTTGTATTTGAATGAAATGAGCAAGGATTGAAAAACAGTGCTGGCACCGATTTAACTTTAACAAGTGTTGTATTTGAATTTTAATTGTCTTTTTAATAAAAGTTTTATTTGGTTATTTAACTTTAACAAGTGTTGTATTTGAATTTTAATTGTCTTTTTAATAAAAGTTTTATTTGGTTATTTAACTTTAACAAGTGTTGTATTTGAATGCAGCAAAAGAAATTTACCATATATAAAACCTTGCATTTAACTTTAACAAGTGTTGTATTTGAATAGATGCTACACATCGTTTTGTATCTGATACTGAAAAATTTAACTTTAACAAGTGTTGTATTTGAATACAACAATAATAAAGGAGAATATAAATAATGACTATATTTAACTTTAACAAGTGTTGTATTTGAATATACTACTGTCTCTGGCATTTCTGTAATACATATTAATTTAACTTTAACAAGTGTTGTATTTGAATTAATGTACCAATTGCTAGAACTGGACAACAACCATATTTAACTTTAACAAGTGTTGTATTTGAATGTAAAAGCTAATTTTTTATACCAGTTAATTTTATTAATTTAACTTTAACAAGTGTTGTATTTGAATTCTACAAGAGGTTTAAACACACCTGCAATATCCATTTAACTTTAACAAGTGTTGTATTTGAATGTAAGTTCAGCAGATAAATTACTGGATATTTTAATAGATTTAACTTTAACAAGTGTTGTATTTGAATGTTCAGACAGGTGCTAATTCAATATTTGGGCAATTAATTTAACTTTAACAAGTGTTGTATTTGAATAAACATAAAAAGAAAATAAGCCGAAAGTTAATAATTTAACTTTAACAAGTGTTGTATTTGAATAAAATACTTCTTTCTTTTATTTGTTTTGCGCAAATGATTTAACTTTAACAAGTGTTGTATTTGAATTTTCGATAATGTGGAAAAATCGAGTGAGCCTTATTTATTTAACTTTAACAAGTGTTGTATTTGAATGTGTATTGATAAGCTATAGCTTCACCTTCTAAAGTTATTTAACTTTAACAAGTGTTGTATTTGAATGGTTTTCGAGATTTTGTTTCCGGTATTTGGGGTGAAAATTTAACTTTAACAAGTGTTGTATTTGAATTTAATATTTTCCAGGTTGTAAATAGGTAAAAATCCTATTTAACTTTAACAAGTGTTGTATTTGAATACAATACTGCAATTAGGGCAGGCGTTGGGCAGCGGCATTTAACTTTAACAAGTGTTGTATTTGAATAAACGCTGGAAATGCTAAAATGCGTATATCTATAGGATTTAACTTTAACAAGTGTTGTATTTGAATATGTACTAGATATTCTTTTTGGAAGTGCTAAGATAATTTAACTTTAACAAGTGTTGTATTTGAATTGTTTGCGGAAAGCCACCTAAGTTACCACCAGTAGCTAATTTAACTTTAACAAGTGTTGTATTTGAATTAGGAACATTAATGTTATCTGTAGTAACAATAGTCAATTTAACTTTAACAAGTGTTGTATTTGAATTGCTTATCCTTTCTAGCTTCGCACGGTATTATCTATTTAACTTTAACAAGTGTTGTATTTGAATATCCTTCAGTTCCTTCGGTTCAATCACAAGTTCCTACATTTAACTTTAACAAGTGTTGTATTTGAATACTCAAGCGTGAAGGGTTGTCTACTAAAATAACTACATTTAACTTTAACAAGTGTTGTATTTGAATAATAGAATATAATAAAAGAGGTGAAAAGAATGAACAATTTAACTTTAACAAGTGTTGTATTTGAATAAAATTTCTTCTTGTGTTTGTAATCCCATACTTAACATTTAACTTTAACAAGTGTTGTATTTGAATTTTGGCGATAGTTCCAAAAGGCAGGGCGGGTAATGCCATTTAACTTTAACAAGTGTTGTATTTGAATATGTACTAGATATTCTTTTTGGAAGTGCTAAGATAATTTAACTTTAACAAGTGTTGTATTTGAATTATTGTAGACCTCCTTTTATTGGTTTGTTATAAAGCATTTAACTTTAACAAGTGTTGTATTTGAATATACTAATGTAGTAATCTTGAATTTTAGATTGAACAATTTAACTTTAACAAGTGTTGTATTTGAATATTTCTGCGGTATCGGCAGTCCGCAGTTTGCGGCATATTTAACTTTAACAAGTGTTGTATTTGAATGGATACTTTAAGAATTGGAACAAATATAAACAACTAATTTAACTTTAACAAGTGTTGTATTTGAATTTTTGACTAATACCGCCACGCTTGGGTTTGCGGGCATTTAACTTTAACAAGTGTTGTATTTGAATTAAATTAATATTACAGTTGTCATATTCTACTTTTTATTTAACTTTAACAAGTGTTGTATTTGAATTATAGATGATAACAGATGATAATAATTTTAAACCAGATTTAACTTTAACAAGTGTTGTATTTGAATGCCGGTGCATCGACAGGGTGATGCCGGTTCTACAAATATTTAACTTTAACAAGTGTTGTATTTGAATAGATGTATTTTTGTTATCGTTATTTTTTCTTTTTATTTAACTTTAACAAGTGTTGTATTTGAATTGCGAAAACTTCCAGTTTTATCGGAGAAAATTTTTGATTTAACTTTAACAAGTGTTGTATTTGAATTCCGCTTCCAACCTTACCTGCTCGAATTCCGCCAACATTTAACTTTAACAAGTGTTGTATTTGAATTTAGAAAAACAGTTAGAAAGCAAACAAATTACATTATGATTTAACTTTAACAAGTGTTGTATTTGAATATAGATTGATTGTAGGTAGTGAATTACCAAGTGCTGTATTTAACTTTAACAAGTGTTGTATTTGAATATTTACCTAAGAACTACAGCAGAAGTCGTCGCAAAATTTAACTTTAACAAGTGTTGTATTTGAATATTTCCAAGAGCGTTGTTGGCTCTAGGTTAAAAAATATTTAACTTTAACAAGTGTTGTATTTGAATGACGTGAAGCGATGGACGCGGTACAAAAGCATAATTTATTTAACTTTAACAAGTGTTGTATTTGAATTTAAATATGGTATATCTGTGGAATCCATCAATAATCATTTAACTTTAACAAGTGTTGTATTTGAATTATGTAGTTACTTTTGAATTAGCTTCCCACCAATCCATTTAACTTTAACAAGTGTTGTATTTGAATTTATTTAAATATTTATCTATATTATTATTAGGACTTATTTAACTTTAACAAGTGTTGTATTTGAATAACTGATTAATACATATTTTAATACCCCAATGTTTAATTTAACTTTAACAAGTGTTGTATTTGAATGCATTTTGCATAAACAATAAAGTATCGGCACAATGTATTTAACTTTAACAAGTGTTGTATTTGAATTTTTGGAACAAAAAAGTGATGTGCACTTAACCGTATTTAACTTTAACAAGTGTTGTATTTGAATGCTTTTATCAACTACAGATGTTAATAGCCAAAGAGAGATTTAACTTTAACAAGTGTTGTATTTGAATTTTTGTAAATCTGCCTGTATTTTTTGCATTGGAATTTAACTTTAACAAGTGTTGTATCTAAATTTTATTATTAAAAAATTATAAAAGGCTTTTAATAGATTTTGTCTTCTATTAAAAGCCTTTTTCTATTTAGAATTATTTTTCAATTCCTCTAAAAAATTTCTTATCATCTTTGCTTAATTCTACTTTTTCAAGTAAGTCTGGTCTATTTGTATACGTAACACGCAAAGATTCTTGTCGACGCCATTTTGCTATTTTAGCATGGTCTCCTGAAAGTAGTACATCAGGTACGCTAAGACCTCTATACTCACGTGGTTTTGTATATTGTGGATATTCTAGAAGCCCATTATAAAAAGAATCTGTTGGCGCAGACTCTCCAGAACCTAATACGCCTGGAAGCATTCTTGATACAGCATCAATTACCACCATAGCAGGAAGTTCTCCACCTGTTAATACATAATCGCCAATAGAAATTACTTCATCAGCTAAATTTTGTACCACACGATTATCAAAGCCTTCATAATGACCACAGATAAATATTAACTGATCAAAATTAGCAAGTTCTTTTGCTTTTTCTTGAGTGAATACTTTTCCAGTAGGACACATCAATATAACCTTGCTATTTTCAATTTGCGTCTTAGATTTAACGTCTTCTACAGCTCTAAATAATGGCTCTGGTTTCATCACCATACCAGCACCACCACCATAAGCTGTATCATCAACTTGATTATGCTTATTAAAAGCAAAATCACGAGGATTTGTTATTTGTATATCTAAAATATTTTTTTCAATCGCTCTTTTAGTAATACTACAACCAAAAACTCCACCAAACATCTCAGGAAATAAGGATAATATATCTATTCTCATAATTACACTTCCTGATTTTCATCCCAAATTACTTTCATAAATCCATCTTCAACATTTATTTCAATAACTACTTTCTTTAATGCTGGAATTAAAATTTGTCTACCATCTTTAGCTTTAGTAATATATACATCATTGCTACCAGTTTTCAAAATTTCTGTTATTTCACCTAAAACAACATCATCTTGATTAATTACTTGAAGTCCGATTATATCAAAAGCATAATATTCTCCATCTTCAAGTGGTGGCACATCACTGCGATTTATCTTCAATAATTTATTCGTAAAACGTGCTACTTCTTCACGAGAATTAACACCTTCTACTTTCATAACTACAAAATTTCCCTGATAGCGAGTAGAAATAATATTTATCTCTTTATCATCTACATATGCTTTTTTTATAGTATTAAATCTATCCGGAAAATCTGTTAAAGGATATACTTTCATATCGCCTCTAACACCATGAGCTGCACCGATTTTACCAATAATAATCTTTTTATTAGTTGCGGATTTCAATGATTTTTTCATCCTCTACGATAATTTCAGTATTCATAACAGCTGGCATTTTATCGCCAACTTTTACATTAAATACATGTTGCATAGTACCTTGAATAATTTCAGCACCTAAACCTAAATGTTTCATATCAGCAATATCTTGTTCAATTTTAGCTTTTAATTTTAAACCTTTAGCTTTGTCTACTTCCATTTTTGAACAATTGCTCCGACTTGTTGAATATTATCTTCAGCATGTTCTTCTAAAAATTTTTTCTTTTGAATGTCGATTTTAGATAATTTTAAATCTACTTCTGCTAATTGTTTTTCCATTTTATCTAACATTTTAGCTCTAAATTTTTCAGTAACTTTTACTTTAATTGTTACTGGACATTGTAAAGAAATGCTTTCCATAATTATAACCTCACTTTAATTATTTCATTAATCTCATGATATATACTATCATATATATATTATAATGAAAAGATTTTGGATAAAGAGAAAGCCGAAAGTCATAATCGACCTTCGGCTATTTTTATTGCAATTATTCGATGATATCAACTGTAACTTTTTTATTTTCACAGGAAGCTGCAGCTTTCACTACAGTTCTCATGGCTTTGGCTATACGGCCTTGTTTACCAATGACTTTTCCCATGTCAGCTGAAGCTACACGCAATTTTAACAAAACATGATTACCATCAATGATTTCATCAACAGTAACTTGTTCTGGATAATCAACGAGTGATTTTGCTATTACTTCAACAAGTTCCTTCATCTATTTGCCTCTTTCTTATTTCTTAGCATGTTTAGCTGCATCAAATTTAGTCATGATACCTTTTTTGCTAAGTAAAGATTTAACTGTATCTGTAGGCTGAGCACCTTTGAGCATCCAGTCTAAAGTTTTTTCTTCATCAATATTGATAATAGCAGGTTCTTTTGTGGAATCATAGTTACCTAAGATTTCGATGAAACGACCATCACGTGGAGCACGAGAATCTGCTACAACGATACGATAGAATGGACGTTTTTTAGCACCCATACGATTTAAACGAATTTTAACTGCCAATGTTTTCACCTCCTTAAAGTGATTAAGTTATATTATAGAAGGTTTATCTAAAGAAAGGAAGTTTAAAACCGCCTTTTCCTTTTTTACCTTTCTTATTTAACTGTTTCATATTAGACATTTTCTTCATCATTTTTTTCATTTCATCAAATTGTTTTAAGAGCTTATTGACTTCCTGAACTTTTGTTCCACTACCCATAGCGATACGCTTACGGCGAGAACCATTGATGATTTTTGTATTTCTTTTTTCTTCTGGTGTCATGGCTCTAATAATAGCTTCGATATGTTTGATTTCTTTACCATTCATATCGATATCCACATCACCAAGTTTTTTCTTAAGTCCACCCATACCAGGTATCATACCTAAGATATTTTCAAAAGAGCCAAGCTTTCTCACTTGATTTAATTGAGATAAGAAATCATCTAAAGTAAATTCATTTTTGCGGAAAGCTTTTTCCATTTTTTTGCTTCTTCTGCATCAAAAGCAGTCTGTGCTTTTTCAATTAAAGTAAGCACATCACCCATACCTAAGATACGAGAAGCCATTCTATCTGGATAAAATGGTTCTAAGGCTTCTAATTTTTCACCAGCACCCACAAATTTAATAGGGCAACCTGTAACAGCCTTAACGGAAAGTGCCGCACCACCGCGAGCATCCCCATCCATTTTAGTTAAAATAACACCATCTAAACCTAAATCATTATTGAAGCTTTCTGCTACATTAACTGCATCCTGACCAGTCATAGCATCAACTACTAATAAGATTTCATGCGGTTTTACATCTTCTTTTATAGATTTCAACTCTTGCATGAGGTTTTCATCTATATGAAGTCGTCCTGCTGTATCGATGATTACAATATCATTAGCATGAGATTTTGCATAATCTATTGCTTCATTAGCGATACGCACAGCATCTTTACAATCTTCTTTAGCAAATACTGGAATATCAATTTGATTACCGAGTACTTGTAACTGTTTGATAGCTGCTGGACGATAGATATCTGCTGCAACCATCAATGGGTGTTTGCCTTGCTTTTTAAACATCAAACCAAGTTTACCAGCAGATGTTGTTTTACCTGCCCCTTGAAGACCTACCATCATGATGATTGTAGGAGCTTTTGGTGAAATGTTTATATGACTTTGAGTCTGCCCCATCAATGCTGTTAACTCTTCGTTAACAATTTTAATAACAGCTTGTGCAGGTGTCAAGGACTCTAAAACTTCTTGTCCTACTGCACGTTCTTTTATTTTTTTAATAAAATCTTTAACTACTTTAAAGTTTACATCGGCTTCTAATAAAGCTATGCGAATTTCTCGCATGGTAGCATTAACATCATCAGCTGTTAATTTACCATGACCACGCAATTTTTTAAAAGTCTCTTGCAAACGATCAGCTAAATTTTCAAAAATCAAATTTATGCCTCCTTGCTATCATTTGTTAACACAGAAATACGTCTTATTATATTATTAAGCCTGTTATCTTCTGATTCCTGCTTTAATGCTAATAAATCAGATAAAATTGACAAAAGCTCTGTTTTTTCTTTTGTCGAACGGGCTGCCAAACCTAATTTATCTTCATATTGCTGCATGATTTGCTCACTGCGACGCAACATGTCATAAACAGCTTGACGTGAAATTCCTAACTCTGTACTTATCTCTGATAGTGAAAAATCTTCGAATAAGTGCATTTGTAGACAACGTTTCTGTTTGTCAGTTAGCAAAGCCCCATAAATATCAAATAAAGCGCTCATGTGCAAAAACTTTTCTAACATTTAAACCACCTGAGCTTTCATTATTCATCAAATTTAATTATGTCCTACGACTTTGATTATTATATATGACAAAAAACAACCTGTCAAGTATTTTTACTTGTCAGGTTGTAAAAAATTTTAACGGCTCAAAACTTCTTGTTTTACTAGCACTTTTTCTTCATATCTATTTTTTTCTACAATTTTAATTGGTTGTTTATCCACAACACTGATAATTAAAAAGCTGATTATGCAGATAATCCATTCAAAATAAATTACATGTGGCAATACATGTATCTGCGGTACAAATTGCCATAAAACCAACCCTATCAAACCTACAACAGTAGTGTAAAATGCTGAATTTTTACGACAAAGACTAGGAGCAAACACAGTAAATAAAAATACTACAGTGAATGCAGTAGTCAAACTTAAACCAATCATCATAGTTTTTAAAATTCCCACTGCATTAAATGCTAACCATAAAGTAGCAAGACCTACTAATAATATAACTAAACGATTTACTTGCAAAAATTTTGCAGTTGTTACTTGTGGATTAATAAAACGTTTATAAATATCCTGAGAAATAAGTGTGCCTGCACCTAATAATATTGTACAAGCAGTGGAAACATCTGCTGCCCATAATGCTGCAAGTGTTATCCCTGAAACTACAGGATCTAAGCTCATAATGATTTGAGGAAGTGCCATAGTTGGATTAATATCTGGATATTGAACTTTAGCTGCTAAACCTAAAATAGCTGATAAAAAGCCAATTGGAAAAATCAATGCTCCACCTAAAATAAAGCCTTTTTTTGCTGTTTTAGCATCTTTTGCACCGCAGGCAATCTGTACAGTTCCCTGTAATGTGAGTGCTTGAGATATCATAATTAAAATCCAACCCAATACTACAGCTAAACCTAAGCCACCAATAGGACTAAACCAAGAAAAATCAACTACAGGTAAATTATTATTAATATTTACAAGACCACCATTATTATCTACGACAGAAATAGTTGAATATAAAATTCCTAAATAAATCAAGCTAACGCTTATCATATTGGACATACCAGAAGACCACAATCCACCCACAACAGTGATACCGATGAAAACTATAGCACTCATTATCATGCCTGTTTTCATAGAAAATATATCTGGCATAAGTGTTGATAAAATTGCCCCGCCTGCTACATATTGAAGCGAAGTAATACAAATAAGAATGATTGCTAAACCAATTGCACTTATAAGACGACCTTTTTTATCATAATAACGTTCAAACAATTCTGGTATCGTAGAACAACCCATTTGTCTATATTTTCCTGCGGCTAAAATTCCCATAACCACAGCACCAATAGCCCATGCTCCATTGTACCAACCAGCTGCTATTCCTACCTGTGTTGCATTTTCTGCCACACCAACAGTAGAAGCAGCCCCTACAGCAAGACCTGTTACATTAAAAGCAATAAGTGATGTAGATAATTTTCTTCCTGCAAATAAATACTCCATAGGATTTTTATTAGCGCGATGTTTTACATAAAAAGATATTGCAAATAATAATACTACATATAGACAGACTATCATTAATTGAATAGACATAGTTTTCATCCTTTCTTATGATGTTAATCAAAATTTTTACTTTAACATCAATCTTTAAATTACTGCAGATTAAATTTTAATTTGTCAAAAACTTAAGTATTATTATCAGCTGATATAAGTTTAAAATAAATTCATCTAACTAAAAAAGCATACAAAAAAGCTCGCCCCTATATAGGGACGAGCTGTTATAACCCGTGGTACCACCCAATTTGCTTTTTAGCCACTCATTCGGATACTAACATATCCTAGCCCATGATAACGGAGGCACTCCGACAAAACTTACTTAATTAATCTCAATTATTATAATTGTTCAGCCTTGCAACTCTAAGGTGTATTTCAATTTAATTCACTACTATGTCCCACCAAACCATAGCTCTCTGCAAGCTTCATAAATCTACTTTTCCTCTTCACTGTTTTTATCTGTCTATTACTATAACAATAAAATTCATATTTGTCAATGATTATTTATTGTAAACTTGTAAATTAAATGTGTAGTTGTAAATTTATTTTAATTTACTGCTCACTAACTCATGTGTGCGGAAAAAATTATATATAGATTTTGCTATTTGCTCGCTAATTCCTGGTACCGCCATCAATTCATCAACTGAAGCATTTTTTATATTTTGTATCGTTTCAAAATGGTCAAATAAACTTTTTCTTCGCTTAGCACCAATTCCAGAGATATTATCTAATATAGATATTTTATTGCGTTTTGTTCTAAGTTTACGATGATAAGTAATAGCAAAGCGATGAGCTTCATCTCTTATACTTTGCACTAAATATAAAGCATCTGATTGTCGTGGCAAAATAACAGGCTCTGATGATTGTTCTGTAAAAATATATTCAAATTGCTTAGCAAGCCCTACTACAGGGACGCTATAATGACCTGCTCCACGAATAATTTCCAAAGCCGAGCTCAATTGACCTTTACCGCCATCAATGATTATCAAATCTGGTAAATCATTTTTATCAACGCCTACATATCTGCGAGTAGTTACTTCCCTCATCGACATAAAATCATCTGGTTTTCCTTCAGTAGAATTTATCTTAAATCTGCGATAAGAATTTTTATCTGGCTTGCCATCTTGAAATACTACCATAGAAGCTACTGTTTCTGAACCTTGAATATGTGATATATCAAAACATTCCATACGCATCGGTGGCTTTGGTAAATTTAAATATTTTTGTAAATCATAGACAGCACCTAACTACGAGCCTTCATATCTTTTAATTTTTGCTCTTGCTCTAATAAATATTTTTCTGCATTTTCCTTTTGCCATCATCAAAATATCTTTTTTCACACCACGTTTAGGCAATAAAATTTTGGTCTTTTTCTTCTTTTCTGCCCAAAGCCATTCTTGCAATAATTCTATTTCTGCTATCTCTTCTGGTATCAATATTTCTTTAGGAATGTCCACCGCGTCATTATAATATTGCTTCAAAAAGGCTGTTATCAAATTTTTTTCATCATCATCTTCATCATTTAATAAAAATTGATTGCGACCTAACATTTTACCATTGCGAATAAAAATATCTCTATACAAATTCCATAATTAGCTCTAGCAATACCGATAGCATCTATATCACCATCATCTAATAATATCTTTTGTTTTTCCATTATCTTGCGCACAGCTAATAATTGGTCTCTCAATCTAGCAGCTTTCTCAAAATCTAAATTCTGTGCTGCCATCTGCATTTTTTTCGCTAAATTCTGCTCTACAACTTCACTTTTACCTTCTAAGAATAAACATACGCCATCTACCATATCTTTATAAGTATCTTCATCAATATAATTAGCACAAGGAGCTAAACATCTTTTTATATGATATTCTAAACAAGGTCTATCTGCTAAATGCTTGCAAGTTCGCAAAGGGAATAATTTACGCAATAAATTTAAAGTTTCCTTCATTGCTGTAGAACTTGTATATGGGCCAAAATATCTTGAGCCATCTTTGATAAGGCGACGGGTAGTTACTATTCTTGGATATTTTTCATTTAAAGTAATCTTTAAATAGGGATAAGTCTTATCATCACGAAGCATAATATTATATTTAGGATGATGTTTTTTTTATCAAATTACATTCTAAAATTAATGCTTCTAATTCATTATCTGTAACTATTGTTTCAAAATCTTCTATATGCGACACCATAGCAATTGTTTTTGCTGAATGATTTCTACTCGATTGAAAATATTGTCGCACACGATTTTTTAAATTAATCGCTTTACCTACATATATAATCTGTTTTTGCTTATTTTTCATCAAATAAACACCTGATTTTGTAGGCAATAATTTTAATTTTTCTTGTAATACTTCATTAATCATCATTTTATATTCTCTTTAATCTAATTATATTTATATTAAAACTCATTGCATTTTTAATTTTAAAGCCAAAATACCCAAATATTCACGAATAGCCATACAAGATGTATTTAAACTACCATTATTAGGTAAGAAATTAAAAATACTAAAGACTAACTCATCACTCATTTGATAATCTGCTACATATGGCGTAGCTTCAATTCCTTCACGTGCAAATATTTCCATTGCTCTTGGTAAGTGAAAACCAGATGTGATAACTAATGGCTTAGTAAAATTATATTCTTCCATTATAACCTTGCTATTTTGCACATTTTCCACTGTATTTCTACTCTGATTTTCTAATATCAAATCTTGCGAATTTATGCCCATACCTTCAAATATACGCTTTTCAATATCAGCTTCTCTTCCTGTATCTTCAAACACCTTTCCGCCAGATAAAATAATAGGAATATCTAATTCTTTTTGCAATCTCATAACTGTAATCATGCGATTAGCTACATATCCTGAAACTTGCCCTTCGCCATCAATATCTGCTACATTTATCGCACCGCCACCTAGCATAATTATCACATCATTTTTATATTGTTTTAACTGTTCAATAGTTTTATTTTGATAAAAATTCTCCAATGGCTTAACTAAATGATAAGCTATAAAAATTTGTAGATAACAAAATAAAACAATAAAGTAATCATAGCTTAAAATTATATTTACCTTTAATTTTTTCCAGTATAAATAAATATTGAATAAAATCAGAAGTGATATAAATCCTCCTGGTGGAATTATAAAAGCATAAAAAATCTTGACTAAATAAAGCATAAATATACCTCCTATAACGCACTTTCTCCCTTAAAAATTATAAATATAACAAAATTATCGTTAATTTCTTCATTAATTTTCATTGTAAAAATATCTATTATTTGTTATAACAGTATATAAGGAGGGGATTATCATCGAAGTTTCTCTAGAAATAATTCAACAAACAGACGAATTAGTTCATCAACTATATCAAACAACACGTGCTATGTCAAAAAGTGTAAATCGTGCATTATACAGTACCAATATTTATGGTTCTGAATGGACTATTTTAAAAACAATTCATGATCAAGGCACTATGACACAAACAGCACTTGCTAACTATTTAAATATTGAACCTGCTGCAATCTCTAAAACAATTCGTCATCTGATGAAAAAAAATCTTATCATGCGTCAAAGTGGTGAAGATAAACGCGAAAAATATATTTATCTCACACCATTGGCGATTGAACAATATAATGAATGGTTTGAAGTTATCGCTCAAAATTGTCGCCGAGTATTAGAAGCTGTCAATGTAGAAGAACAAAAAAATACTAATGGATTTATTGAGCAAAATAAAAAATAAAGTCAATGATGACATTTAACTTTTAAAACATAATTATCATAAATAGTATAAATAGTCAGTACCACACGTAAAACGTGTGGCTTGCACAAGCCTATAAGGCTTTTAACAATAGCCAGCGCCTAAATGACGCTGGCTTTCTCTTCGTTCAAGCCATTGTGCACTGATTACTTAACAATCCCTAAAGGGATCATTTAGTTCTTTTGTGCTTATTTTATCCATCATTTTATCATACGTATCTTGTTCTCTTATATATTTCGCTATTGTTGCTTCATTTAGTCCTACTGTCGATACATAATATCCTGTTGACCAAAAATTATTGTTTCCAAATTTATATTTTAAATTTCCATGTCTTGCAAATATCATCATTGCACTTTTCCTTTTAAATACCCCATAAAATTTGATATACTCATTTTTGATGGTATCTTAACCAAAATATGAATATGATCCGGCATAGCTTTCCCTTCTATTATCTCTATGCCTTTCCACTTACATAAATCTTTTATTATTTGTACAATATCTCTACGCAATTTATTATATATAATTTTTTCTTCTATATTTTGGGGGTAAATACTATATGATACTTGCACATCCATCTTGTATGTGCTAAACTTCTTTCCATAGAAATTCTCCTCTCTTTAATAATGACTTGAACACTTATTATTTTAATAGAGGAGAATTTCTATTTCTATAAGAAACTTATTAACCACTCGTAAAACGAGTGGTTTTTTGTTTCGCACGCTCTGCGTACTCAACTAACTAAAGTACATAATAAAGAAGGGCATTATCTTATAAAAGTTAATGCCCTTTTTATTTATCATTTTGTAGCTGCGCGAATAATTGATTGTGCAACTTCTTTTATTGTTTTTCGTTTTGCCATACTATATTTTTGTATTCTACGATAAGCTTCACTTTCAGACAAATTATAAGCATCCATCAAAATACCTTTTGCTCTATCTAATAATTTTCTCATTTCTAGTGAATTTTTTATATCATCTAATTCACTTTCTAATTGTTTAATTTCATTAAATCTAGATAGTGCAATTTCTATTGCTGGAAACAAATTACTTGGCTTTATTGGTTTTACCAAATAAGCTAGAACACCTGAATTCTTAGCTTTTTCTACAATGTCTTTTTGGCTAAAAGCTGTAAGTAAAATAACAGGAGCTAATTTTTGGTCAGAAATTCTCTTTGCAGCTGTAATCCCATCCATTTCTGGCATTTTTATATCCATAATCACTAAATCAGGTTTTAATCGCTGCGTTAATTCTATAGCCTTTAATCCATTAAAACATTCTCCAACGACTTCATGCCCAGCTTCTTCTAACATTTCTTTCAAATCCATACGAATGATTGATTCATTATCAGCAATCACAATTTTTAACTTAGACATCAACTTCACTCTCCATTAAAAATTTATAGGGAATAGCTATCTTGGCATGAACCCCATTATCATTATATAAGTCAAAAGAACCATTCATATCTCCTTCAATTAAGGTTCTCACAATTTGAAGTCCTAAAGATTTTGTCGGTAAATCAGAAAAATTCTCTGGTAAACCATTACCATTGTCATATAATTCTATTATATAGGCTTCATCACTTTGACTTATTTTAAGACCAATTTTACCATAATTTCTGCCTAAAAATCCATGCTCAATTGAATTTAAAATCAATTCATTTATGATTAAAGCTAAATTACTAGCTTGTTTTGATGGTAAAATTATAGTCTCTCCAATGAATTCTGTCTCCAATTTAAAATGACTATCTAACATATTTTGCTGAATTAATTGTAAAATATTTTTCGTTACTTCCATTACATCTATATTTTCATCACCTTGTTGTGATAAAAATTCATGCACAACTGATATACTTAAAATACGATTTACACTTTCCTTTAAAGCCTCTTTTACTTCCATTGAATTTGAGCGTCTAGCTTGTAATCTAAGTAAACTAGCAATAGTTTGCAAATTATTTTTTACGCGATGATGAATTTCTTGTATCACTGCTGATTTTATTTTTAATTCTTTATCCTTTTTTCTAATTTCAGTAACATCAGATAAAATCACTATACGTGTCAATAAATTACCTGCTTCATTGATTGGAATGTCTCTTCTAATCAATACTAAATTGCCCACTTCAATTTCTTTTTCATAAGGACATCTAGGCAAAATAGTTTCCTTTCTAATATGCAAAGTCAACTGTCTATCAAAAAGATGACAACCCAACAAATTACTAACACCTAAAACGTGATATATTCTTGACGCTACCATATTAGCAAAAATAATGCGTTCATTTTTATCTGTAATGATAATCCCATCACGTGAAGAAATTGCTCTATACATTTTATTATCTGCTTTTTTAGGCGCATTTTCCAAAATAATAAAGGCAGTTTTCAAAAGACGAGTAAAACCTCTTGTTTGTGTATCTTCATAATTTATCTCAAAACAAATAACAGCTATTACTTCATAATCAACGACAATCGGTATAGTATACATTTGATAAAATTTACCAAAATCCAATTCTCTTTGACCTTCATATTTTGATTTAAATTTAATAGTTTTATCAATTAAAGGCTCTTGTACTTTAGGAATTTCCTTCCCTATCAATGATTGTTTTATAGGATTATACGTAGTATGTGGTTCAAATTCAGAAACAACAGTGAAATAATTTTCTTTTTTGGAAAATGTATACATAGCTACATGTGCATGTACCAAATCAGAAACTAAAGGTAATACTGTATTAATTCTTTGTAAAAAATTAGCTTTCATAGCGGATAAATTAGTAAATTGTCTACAATTATTCAAAAAAGACATTATTTTTCACTTCACTTTCTTTAATTTATGCTTTATTTATTTTTATAAAGAAAAAAGGAGACTATCGTCTCCTTTGTATTAAATTAAATTATGTTTAATTTAATTTATGTAATTATAAAACTCTACGTGCTCCAATATAGCAAGATGCCCAATAAGAACTACTTAAAGAATCGACAACTACTCCACGGCTAGAGGAAGCATTAATAAAATTACCATCACCCATATAGATACCTACATGAGATGCTCCATAAGTATAAGTAGAGAAAAATACTAAATCACCAGGCATAAGGTTATCATAAGATACTGGTGTACCTATTTCAAATTGTACATCTGCTGTACGTGGAAGAGAAATACCAGCTGTAGCAAAAACATAACGCGTAAAACCAGAACAATCAAAACCGCTTGGAGTTGTACCACCAAATACATATGGCACGCCAATATAATTCAAAGATGAATTAATGATACGTTTTGCAATGTAATTAGAACTACGGCTTACTACAGGCATGTTACGTCCCATCAATGCTTGATATGTCATAGCGCCAACTAAACCATCATTATCCAAACCATTAGCTGATTGGAATGCTGCCACTGCAGCTTGTGTAGCTGGACCGAAATCTCCATCTGCTGTTACATCATAACCCTGACTTGCCAATGCTGCTTGAATTTCAGCGATTTCTGCACCTTGGTCTCCTAAACGGAAAGAAGATGCGCTAGCAATAGCACTCATACAGATCAAACACAAAGATAAAACTAAAACACGGACAACTTTACTCAAAAAAAGACTCCTCTCAAAATCGCCTACGAGGTTAGCTGACGGGTTAGGACAGAGAAGGAAAGACTATCCATCTAAAATTTCAGTAAATTCTACCAAAATAAATTAGATTCACCCCAAAAAATTGGTTCTCCCGCTCCTGAGCTGGATTCGGCTTTCTATTTTATTTTTTTATTACGCTCATAATCTATATTTTACACTATTTTATTAAAAACCTCAACCTATAATCAATAATTTTTATCATTTAGTTTAGTTCCTATATAATAACTAAACTAATTTCAACTGTTTTCATTATACTTAAGAAATTTTTTATTTAATTAAACAAAAGACATTGACATTTTGTCTAAATAGTGATACATTCTTAATTAGAAGTTAGCACTCACTATTATAGAGTGCTAACAATAGGGGTGAAAGAAATGCTAGATGAAAGAAAGCAACGCATTCTCCGAGCCATTGTAGATGACTATATATCTACTGCAGAGCCAATAGGCTCCCGAACAATTGCTAAGAAATATAGTTTGGGAATTAGCCCTGCGACAATTCGTAATGAAATGGCAGATTTAGAGACACTTGGTTATATCAAGCATCTCCATACCTCATCTGGGCGTATCCCCTCATCAAAAGGTTATCGTTTTTATGTTGATGACTTATTAACATTAGAACAAATGTCGGAGAATGAGATATCTCTTATCAATAATTGGTATGCTACTAAAGTACGTTCTGTTGAAGAAATTTTCCGTGAAACTTCACGTATAATCTCTCAACTGACAAAAAATGTATCTTTAGTTTTAGCTCCACAATTAACGCAAACAGCTTTTCAGTATTTGCGATTTTTACCACTTAATGAACATCAAGTAATAGCTGTCATCATGACAGATGCTGGTTTTATTGATAACAAAATTATCGATATTCCAAGTGGTGTTTCTTTTGAGGATTTTGATAATATTGCTAGTATCTTTAATCATTATCTCAAAGGTAAGCGTCTATCAGATATTAGTATGGCATCAATTCGCAAAATTCGTGGTGAAACTGTTAATTCCACAGTTTTCAATGCTATCATTAATATTATAGATGAAGCATTAGCCAAAGATAAGCAAGAACGACTTTATCTAGGTGGTGCAAGAGAATTGATGGAACAGCCTGAATTTCATAATATAGATAAAGTAAAAAAATTATTATCTATGTTTGAAGAAAAACAACTTTTATATGATATTTTGCATGCACAAAAAGATGAAAGTTTAGCTGTTACCATTGGTCAAGAAAACAAATATAATGATATTAAAGACTGTAGTATTATCAGTGCCACATATCATTTAGATGGTAAACCAATTGCCACATTAGCTGTTTTAGGTCCAACACGTATGGATTATGGCAAAATAATTTCTTTATTAAAATTTATGAATGCTAATCTTGCTGATATTTTCCATAGATTTCATTTGTAATCTATAAAGATTAAACTATTTATTATTAACTAAGAAGGTGGTTGATTCATGGCTACTCCAGAAGAAACTAAAGAAACTATGCAGACTGAAACTACTTCTGATAATGAAGTTAAAGAAACAGTAGAAGAAACTACTACTGAGACTGCTGTAGAAAATGATGAAGCAACTTTTGATACAATAAAAAAAGAACTTGAAGCTCAAAAAGAATTATTACAGCAAAGCGAAGACCACTATAAAAGATTGCAAGCTGATTTTGCAAACTTCCGTCGTCGCAATGAAAAAGAACGTGAAGAATTATCTAGTGTAGTACTTCAAGGATTAATTAAAGATTTATTACCTATCATTGATAATTTTGAACGTGCTTTAGCTGTTGAAGGAGCTGCTGGGACTCCTCTTCATGATGGAATTTCCATGGTTTACAACCAATTAATGGAATCTTTGAAGAAAAATGGTCTTGAAGTTATTAAAGCTGCTGGTGAAAAATTTGATCCTAATTTCCATCAAGCTGTAATGCGCGTTCAAGACCCTGAAAAAGAAGATGATACCATCGAAGAAGAATTCCAAAAAGGTTATATGGTACAAGGTCGAGTAATTCGCCCAAGTATGGTAAAAGTTGTAGCTAATTAATCATTTAATTAACTATAATTAATATAAAATATTTTATTAAATTGCATAACACTTATATTTATATATAGATGTTTTTAGGAGGAATTTATAATGTCCAAAGTAATTGGTATTGACTTAGGTACTACTAACTCTGTAGTCGCTGTTATGGAAGGTGGCGAACCTACAGTTATTACAAACCCAGAAGGTAGCAGACTTACTCCTTCAGTTGTAGGTTTCACAAAAGATGGTGAACGTCTTGTAGGTCAACTTGCAAAACGTCAAGCCGTTTCCAATCCAGATAGAACAATCGCTTCAATCAAACGTCATATGGGCGAAGTTAATTATAAAGTAAATATTGATGGTAAATCTTATACTCCACCAGAAATTTCTGCTATGGTTCTTCAAAAATTAAAAGCTGATGCAGAAAAATATCTTGGCGAAAAAGTAACTCAAGCAGTTATTACTGTTCCTGCTTACTTCAACGATAGCCAACGTCAAGCAACTAAAGATGCTGGTAAAATCGCAGGTCTTGATGTTCTTCGTATCGTAAACGAACCAACTGCTGCTGCTCTTGCTTATGGTCTTGATAAAGGTGAAGATGGTACAATCTTAGTATTCGACTTAGGTGGCGGTACATTCGATGTATCTATCCTCGAACTTGGTGATGGCGTATTTGAAGTAAAATCCACTAATGGTAATACTCATTTAGGTGGCGATGACTTTGACCATGCAGTAATGAATTGGATGGTAGAAGAATTCAAAAAATCCAACGGAATTGACTTATCTCAAGATAAAATGAGTGCTCAACGTCTTATCGAAGCTGCTGAAAAAGCAAAAATCGAACTTTCCAGCATGACTTCTACAAATATCAACTTACCATTCATCACTGCTGATGCAACAGGTCCAAAACACTTAGATTTAACTCTTACTCGTGCAAAATTTGATGAATTAACAGCAGATCTTGTTGAAGCTACAATCGAACCAACTCGTAAAGCTATGGCTGATGCTGGTTTATCCGTTTCCGAAATCGATAAAATCATCTTAGTTGGTGGTTCTAGCCGTATCCCTGCTGTTCAAGAAGCTATTAGAAAATATCTTGGTAAAGAACCAAATCATGGTGTAAACCCTGATGAATGCGTTGCAGTAGGTGCAGCTATTCAAGCTGGTATCTTAGCTGGTGAAGTTAAAGACGTATTACTTCTTGATGTAACTCCACTTTCCTTAGGTATTGAAACATTAGGTGGTATTTGCACAAAAATCATTGAAAGAAATACTACTATTCCTACTTCTAAGAGCCAAGTATTCTCTACAGCTGCTGATAATCAGCCTGCAGTTAGCATTCATGTTCTTCAAGGTGAACGTGAAATGGCAGCAGATAACAAAACTCTCGGTCGTTTCGATTTAACAGACATTCCACCAGCTCCAAGAGGAGTTCCTCAAATCGAAGTTAAATTCGATATTGATGCTAACGGTATCGTTCATGTATCTGCAAAAGACCTCGGTACTGGTAAAGAACAAAATATCACTATTCAATCTGATAGCGGTATGAGCAAAGAAGATATCGACCGCATGGTTAAAGAAGCTCAAGCTCATGAAGCTGAAGATAAAAAACGTAAAGAAGAAGTAGAAACTAGAAATAATGCTGATTCTTTAGTATTCCAAGCTGAAAAAGTAATCAAAGATTTAGGCGATAAAGCTGATGCTAATACTGTAGCTAAAGTAAAAGATGGCATTGAAGGCGTTAAAAATGCTCTCAAAGGTACAGATATCGAAGCAATCAAAAAAGCTATGGAAGAATTACAAAAACCTCTTTATGAATTAAGCGCAGCTGCATATCAGCAGGCTCAGCAAGCTCAACAACAAGCTGGCGGAGCAGGTGCTAATGCACAGCAACAGACTCAGACAAAAGATGATGACAATGTTGTTGACGCTGATTTTAAAGATGTAACTGATAAATAATTTAAGTTTAATTAATATAAGAAATTCGATGCACATAACTCCAGTTAATCCTTAGCTGGAGTTATGTCAATTAAGCATAAAATCTTTATTTAGGTTTAGGTGGTGCAAAGTGAGTACAAAACGCGATTATTATGAAGTCTTAGGCGTAAGTAAAAATGCTACAGAAGCAGAAATAAAAAAGCCTACAAAAAATGGCTCGAAAATATCACCCTGACCTCAATCGTGATAATCCTAAAGAAGCCGAAGAAAAATTCAAAGAAGTAAATGAAGCTTATGAAGTTTTATCCAATCCACAGAAAAAAGCTCAATATGACCAATTTGGTCATGCAGCTTTTGATGGTACTGGTGGAGCTGGCGGTGGCTTTGGCGGTTTCGGCGGTTTTGGTCAAGGTGGCTTTGGTGGAGAAGGCTTTGGCGATATCTTTGACATGTTCTTTGGTGGCGGTGGTGCTGGCGGTTCTGCTCGCCGTCGTGGTCCAGAACGTGGTTCTGATTTACGCTATAATTTATCTATTTCCTTTGAAGAAGCTGCATTTGGTAAAACAGTAGAACTCAATATTCCTCGTACAGAAAAATGTTCTAGTTGTAATGGTACAGGTGCTGCTGCTGGTACCCATCCTGAAACTTGCCCTGATTGCCATGGTACAGGTCAAGTACAATTCACTCAAAATACACCATTTGGTCGCATGGTAAATCAGCGTACTTGTTCCCGTTGCAGTGGTACAGGTGAAATCGTTAAAACACCATGTAAAGATTGTAATGGTAAAGGTGTTAAATCTGTTCGCTCTAAAGTTGAAGTTAAAATCCCTGCTGGCGTAGATACTGGAAACCGTATCCGCGTAGCTGGCGAAGGTGAAGCAGGTGTTCGTGGCGGATCTACTGGTGATTTATACGTATATATCACAGTAAAAGACCATAAATTCTTCAAACGTGAAGGTACTGAAATCATCTGCGAAGTTCCTATCACTTTTGTACAAGCTTCCTTAGGTGATACTATAGAAGTACCAACTCTTGATGGTAAAGTAGAAATGAAAATACCTGCTGGTATTCAGTCTGGTACAATAATGCGCTTAAAAGGAAAAGGTATTCCATTCCTTCGCGGTGCTGGTCGTGGCGATCAACATGTTCGCATTAAAGTTTTAACGCCACAAAAACTTACTGACAGACAAAAAGAACTTCTTCGTGAATTTGCTGGTATTAAAAATGATAAAGCAAATCCAGAACAAGAAAGCTTCTTTAAGACTTTAAAAATCTCTTTAAATAAAAAAATGACTCCTAGTAATTGTAACTAGGAGTATTTTTATATTTATTTTTATCTATAAATTCTAAGCCATTTCCGCATTTGACCTTGCTAAACTACGCAATTTAGCCATTCGCTTCAAATTCTGATTGCGATATATTTCTTTATTATTCCATTTAGCATTAATTTCTTGCATCAAAGCTTCCACTGTTACATTTTCTAAATCGCCTACAACATCTTCATCAATGGATTTTAAAAATCTATCAATTTTAGGATCATATGATATACCTATCATTGGCGTGCCCATCACACCTGCGAAAATCAATGCATGAAGCGAATGCCAATCATTAAATCCATATTTCCTACTAATGACATTAATTCCCTTGTTGTAAAATCTTCTTTCAAGATACATGCCGGCTGTTTCATTTTAGCTACAATTTTTTAGCAGCCTTTACATCTTCTGGATATTGCATTGGCATAAAACAATCTGAGCATTTAATTTCGTTACTGCTTCATCAGCCACTTCTGCTAAGACGTCTTTATAATGTTGCCATTCACGCCATTCACGCACAGATATACCAATTATCGGCTTAGTGAGTGAAATATGTGATTTCTTAAAAATCTCTCGCCCACTTTTTTTATCTACTGCATTTATTGCTAACACTGGGTCTGCTGTAGCTTTTATCGGTGGTTTTACAATCTTAAGCATATCCAATTCTTTTAATGAATCTTTATCGCGAACTGTAATCAACGCACTATGATTGCCAAACCATCTCATCAAGCGTCTTGCGAATTTACCATAAATAGGGCCAATACCTTGAGCATATAACATTATCGGTGTATGAACTAATTTAGCTAAAAATAATACACCCATATAATAATATAAGCTTCGACCGCTAGTTACATTTTGTAATAAGCTACCGCCACCACTTATAAGTAAATCCGCCTTTTTCAACACTTTCAAAATATCTACTACATTTAACCAATTAACTGCATCAACACTATGGCGTTTTCTTGTATATTCTGGGTCTGATGAAATAACTGTAATATGAAGTTTTGGATTAAGCTCTGAGAATACTTCTAACATTGCAGATAGCATAGCTTCATCGCCTGCATTTTTAGAACCATAATACCCAGAAATTACAATATTATTCATTCAAAGACTTACTCCTATCTGTTGAAGATGCAATATATTGCCATAAATACAATGCACCCATGACAACACAGCCTATGACAGCACCCCATAAAGCACCATCAAAACCTCTCATTAATGACATAAATACCGGCGTACGCATATGTGCAAAAGTTTCTACCATAGAACCTTGTCCAATAGTCGCTACTATAGATAAAATAAAGAAGATAGCTGCTGGCCACTTACGATACCATGCCATGATCATTATTATAAACGCTGGATGACCAATAAAAATTTCTTTTGAACGAGGTCTTGCATAAAACGCTTGTTCTAAGAAAGCTCTTATTTTCAATTCTATGCCAGGAACAGGAACGCCAGCTGTATGACCGGAACGACCGATAAAGATAACAGCTACAATCATAGCTATCAAAAATCCTACTAAAGCTTTTACAGATACAGTCATATTCAATATACGTTTAGCCTGTTCTTTAAAAGCTGGTGGTGTTAATAAATTATCACCGAATATATCAAAACGTTGCATAAAGGCTATAGCCACTAAAATAATTGGCAATACAAATGTTAACTTGATACCACGGAAAATACTCATTTCCAAGAAGAATTCTACATCAGATAAAATACCAGATAAGAACATTGCCCCCATCATAGAAACAACACTTGCACAGACAATAGCCTTCACTGCTTTTAATAATAATGGACCAAATTTTAATTTACCAATTAGACGATTTCTACGAATTACATCTAATTGACTTATCATACCAATAGCAGGGAAAACATTTGCCGCAGCTAAAGCAGCCATTATACGAATTGTAGAGCCTTTTCCTATCAATACTGGAACAGCTGTTATTACAAAGCAAATTGCTAATAAAATATACTGTTTTTATTTGATAAGCTTGGATAAACCAAAGAAATATACAATACACAAGCACTACAAATACCTAAAAGCATTATAACTTGCAAAATTGTATTGCCAAAAATGGCTCAAAATGACTAGCAGGTCCAATAGTGAAACCTTTAGATTCAAGTTTTGCTTTTGTATCTGAAATATATTTCATATTTGTAGCTAATAAGGACATATCACCTTCAGGTTTTTCATAAATACGCATTAAATCTATACGTATATTGCGTTCTTCATCAGTGTTTGCCCAACGTTCAACAGCTACATCCATTTTCAATTTTGGCTGTTCATCTTTTGGTATAGTATATAATCTAGCAACTTTATAATCTAAACCTCTAGCAATATCATATAAACCATCTTGTGGATAAAATTGCAATTGTGTAACATGTTCAATCATACCAAGAGTGATATCTCTTTCTTTCATCAACTCAATAGTACGTTCAGTATTATGCAAACCACCTAATGTTTCAGAACCAGAAAATACTATTTCTGATATTTTGAAATCCTTTAAACGGTCAAAAACTGCATTGATATCATCATCTGTTACATTCTTATAGTTACTAGGTCTAGCCAACACATAAAAACCTGCATCATTAACAGCCTTCATTTCATCAGTTGGCATACCTAAATTCATTTTTAATAACTCTGTATAATTAGCTTTTACTGCTAATATTTCTTGATTTCCTAAATCTAGAACATTTACTCTCTCTTTGCCTAAGCGTCTAAATAAATCTTCTTTTACTTCTGTATATGTTTGCTTATCATGTCCTACAACATATACTTCGTCAGCTTTTATAGTACCTTGCTGAACTAAAGTACGCCATGCAGGATCACTTAAAGTTCCACTATAATAATTTTCTAGTACAGAACTACCTGCAATAGCCATAGCTTTGCCATTTTTATTCAATTTTTCAAATGTAGTTTCATATACAGCAAGTGAAGAAATGCCTGCCTGTTTTGCTTGAGATAATACTTCCTCTACTGGTATTCCTTCTAATTGAGCTAATTTAACCATATCTTCATAATCAATGGCTAAATCCACTGTCATATTTGCTTTTTCTACACTATTACGTTGAATATTTACACCAATAGCAGCTATTAGGCCAATTATTATACAAACAATCAACAAACGATTATATTTAAACTTTGTCAATCTCTATTCCACCTTACTTATTACTTATTGATGCCTGCCTCAATAAGTACTTGACCATTTTGCTGTTCTACTCTAGTAAATTTTGCACCTTCTAATGGTAATTTATCTGTTGAAACTAAGAATATATCTTTGGTGAAACTTATACCAATTTTACCAAACAATCTGTTTTCTGTATTAGCATCTGTAATGCGGAAAAGTAAATTTTTCCCTTCCACTACAATAATACCTTTTACATTGATAGTTGCTTCTTGCCCTAAGAAAGAAATTTTTCCTGTAGCTTCAACATTATCAGGTGTAATTTTTACTGCTATATCAGAAATTTTATCTACTTCTTTTGCTAATAATTGGGCTAAATTATTTTCATCGATTAGACCTGTTATTGTTAAATTATCAGCTGAGTTTATCACCAATCTACGAGCTAATAATAAATCTTGTACGCTAATCTCTATATTTTCGCCCTTTAAAGATAACTCATTTAAATTTACCTTATCTAATTTTATATTTGTAGCTTCAATATCTATATTATCTACTTGACCAAATAGCATCATAAAGCTAGGTGATGTTTCTATATTGGCACTAACAGAATCAGTTTGTAAACTTCTTTCTATACGTCCAGATATTTGATTACTTATATATGTTGGTAATATATAAGTTGCACCTGCCAATGCTATTACAACTACAAGGATTAAACCAATTAATAATTTTCGCAAATTCAAGATACCTCGTATTTTAAATTATATGATTAGCTTTTGCATGTAGATAAGATTCAATAAATTTATTGATATCTCCATCCATTACGCCTTGTGTATCACTTGTTTCTGTATTTGTTCTATGGTCTTTTACTAAGTTATATGGGTGGAATACATAAGAGCGAATCTGGCTACCCCATTCAATTTTTTGTCTGGTCACCTCAAGTGCTGCAAGTTCTTTTCTTTCT
>ENA-OPZD01000066-OPZD01000066.1-human-gut-metagenome-genome-assembly--contig:-NODE-66-length-42383-cov-3.141400_pt1 | contig 42383 bp, 45 predicted proteins | sample MGYA00242479_ERZ504495 | MGnify/ENA primary metagenome ERZ504495 (study PRJEB26092, sample SAMD00036286) | human gut metagenome | host: Homo sapiens | study: EMG produced TPA metagenomics assembly of... | reverse complement strand
ATTACCACTAAGAACTTACTGTCCTTCGGCAGTTCAATAGCCCTTGAAGTAAGAGCCAAATCAACCTTCAGATAATTGCAGAGGTTGGCAAGCTCAACCATTGTGTTGTCATTTACAGGAATGCCATTCTCTCTGCGCTCTTTTTCTGCAAATACTTCCTTCTCACCATGAGTATAAATCTGCTCTGCGCCTTCTGCCTTTGGACTCTGACGAAGAGTTTCCAGATATTCGGAAAAATGCGCCCTGATATCATCGGCATTTCCGAAGATTGCGGGATCAATGGCAGCAAATCCATGACAGATACCTGTCTTGTCTTTAAATGTACAGCATTTATCAGAAGTAACACCCATAGAAAAGATGGAGCTGAAAATCTCGCAGAGCATTCCATAACCGTAACCCTTATGACTTCCGTTTACCTCTTTATTACCACCAAGCGGCATGATTCCGCCGCCCTTCTTGGCAACAATATTGGCAAGTACATCCGGGGCATCTGTGCTTTCCTGACCATTTGCTCCCAGAGCCCAGCCCTGTGGAAGTGGTTTTCCCATCTTATTATACATTTCCAGTTTTCCTCTGGTAACTACTGTTGTGGAGCAGTCAAAAAGGAATGGATAAGGTTCTGCCGGCATTGCCACTGCAATGGGATTGGAACCAAGCATTGCTTTTCGTCCAAAGGTAGGTACCATGATTGCTTCCGAGTTGGTACATGCCATACCGAGTAAGCCCTGTTTGGAAGCCATTTCCGCATAATATCCTGCAATACCGAAATGATTGGAGTTTCTTACAGATACAAATCCAACACCTGTTTTCTTCGCCTTCTCAATAGCTTTCTCCATTGCAAAATGGGAAATCAGCTGTCCCATACCGTCATGTCCGTCGATTACTGCTGATACAGGTGTCTCAAATACGACCTCAGGTTTCGCATCCGGATGGATGGTTCCCTTCTCAATTCCTTTATCATATCTTACCATTCTCTGCATTCCATGGCTTTCAATCCCGTACAGATCTGCGGTAAGCAAAACATCCTTGATGATATTCGTCTCTTCTTCATTAAAACCAAACTTACGAAATACGTCGTGGCAAAAAGTATTTAATGTGTCATAACTCCATTTTACATATCCCATAACTGTAAAATCCCTCCATTCAAGTATTACTCATTTCGTTTTTGGTATTACCAATTTGTTAAACTGATTATACCACTCTCATTTTCAAAGTGCAATACGTTTTTTATTTTTTCAGTATTTCTTATGTTACTGTATTACTGTTCCCTGGTAATATCCCGAGGCATGCAAGCCAAACTGTTACCGTCCACTCCGTTCACAGTAACATTCATTCCAGATTGCCTGTAGCAATTGGACATCTTCTCTTGTTTTTCTAAAACTGCCGTAATATACTATGTACAGGCAATCCTGCCTGCAGGATTGCCTGCTCATTTAATAAATAATAGATTACTGCTCACTTCCGCACCTGTAATATATTTCACAGAACAACTCTGCGGCGGCAGTAACAGAAAAGGAACATTACTATGATTCAGGATATCGCACCACACACTTACCACAACGAATACAAACCTTCTGCCCCGGATAAGAACAGTTCTATCCTTGCCTACGAAAAAGGCAGTATTCTTCTTCCACATCAGGAACGGGAAGCAGATATTTATTTTCCACGTTTTCAGGATTTGGAGGAAAAAGTTTCAGATCTCTACAGCAAGTACATTTATCTGTTTTCTATCGATGATCAGCGTTTCTATCTGATTCCGGAATTGGATACCACCCTTCTTCCAGATTACGAATTCCAGGATATACGAAATCTTCGGACGGCCCGGCCACAGTATCTGGCATTTGCAGGAGTTACAGGACATCAGCTTTTCCAGTGGTACAGCAAGCGCCGGTTCTGCGGCTGCTGTGGAAAACCAATGTTGCACAGCCAAAAAGAACGTATGATGGAATGCCCTTCCTGCGGCAATCAGGAGTACCCTGTCCTGTGTCCTGCAGTAATCGTAGGAATCACAAACGGAGATAAAATCATTCTTTCCAAATATGAGGGCCGCAGATTTAAGCGTTACGCCCTTATCGCAGGCTTTGCAGAAATCGGAGAAACCATTGAAGAAACTGTTCACAGAGAAGTAATGGAGGAAGTTGGCCTTAAGGTAAAGAATCTCCGCTATTACAAAAGCCAGCCATGGTCCTTCAGCGGTACCCTGCTTTTCGGATTCTTCTGTGATGTGGACGGCGATGATACCCTGACCGTTGACCATGAAGAGCTCTCCATGGCACAGTGGGTAGAACGTGACAAAATCCCGGATCAGGGCAATAATATCAGCCTGACCAAGGAAATGATGATGCTCTTCCGTGATGGAAAAGAACCCAGATAAACAATATTCTATATCAGAAAAAGCTCATAGAATATTTTTCCCTATTATGCTAAAAGGATACATACACGGTAATGTTACTGTGCATGTATCCTTTTCGTTTCTCTGTAAAATTGCTTCACTATATTCTCAAAAATATTTCTGATTACTCTTCACGCCGCACTCCCGCTGCCAAATCCACGGCTTCTGCGGCTTCCATTACATTCCTGCTCAAATTCTTTCAGTTTCCGTCTTGCTTCCGGTGTCAGATTTGTCGGAACTTCAATCTGTACAGTTGCATATTCATCACCGTGTACCGACGGATTATTCATTGCAACGATACCTTTGCCTCTCAGACGTATCTTCGTTCCGGACTGAGTACCCGGTTTGATGTTACAGAGAACGTCACCGTAAATAGTGTGAACCTTCGCCTCACCGCCAAATACTGCTGTTGTAAATGGGATATTTACAGTTGTGTAAACATCTCTGCCTTCCCGTTTATATCCGGGTTTATCCTGAACGTTTACTTTCAGAAGCAGGTCACCGGCTTCACCTCCGCCGACTCCCGGATATCCTTTTCCTTTAAGTCTGATAGATTTACCGGATTCAATACCTGCCGGAATATTGACTTCGTAATTCTGGACGCCACCGTTGCTGCTCTGCAGGCGGATAACCTTCTTACCGCCAAAAACAGCTTCATCAAAGCTGACAGTAACCTCTGCATGAAGATCCTCACCTTTACTGCTGTAAGAACCGCCAAAGCCATGACTGCGGAAATCACTTCCACCTGTACCAAAGCCACTGCCGAAGCCGCCAGTTCCATTGCTTCCGAATCCACCAAAACCACTTCCATGAAATCCACTGCCACCGAAACCGCTACTTCCAAAACCACCGGATGATTTACTCTTCTTAAATCCACCACCAAAGATGTTCTTCAGGATATCATCCATATCTTCGCCATTCTCAAAATGATATTCATGATAACCATTGCCATCACTGTACGAGCCATGGAAACCACCGCCAAATGGATTGCCCTGTGCTCCGCCAAAGCCACTGCCAAACGGGCTGCCCTGTGCATTTCCATAATTACCGGCACCTTCTTCAAAAGCAGCGTGGCCAAACTGGTCATACAGTTTACGTTTCTTCTCATCACTCAGAACATCATAGGCTTCATTTACTTCCTTAAAATGCTCTGCTGCCGAAGCATTTCCCTCATTACTGTCCGGATGATATTTCTTTGCCAGTTTTCTGTATGCTTTCTTAATCGTTGCTGCATCTGCGTTTTTGTTCACGCCAAGAACTTCATAGTAGTCTCTTTTCAATATCATCACCTTCCCTCATAAACACATTCTAACGCAATCATTCCTGACTTCATATTTCTGCAATCCTCATTATGCAAACAACGGGAAGCCAAAAGATTTGACCTCCCGTTGCTGTAACTTAACATCTATTATCCTTCAATGGAGATGCTGTGCTTCTGTTCCACTGCTGGCTTTGCTTCTTTCTTCGGAACAAATAATGTCAGGATACCATGTTTGAATTCTGCTTTGATGTCGTCCTGATGTACTTCTTTACCTACATAGAAGCTACGACTGCAGGCACCTGCATAACGTTCTCTGCGGATATAACGTCCTGTCTCTTTTTCCTTCTCATCTTTATCCAGACCTTTCTCCGCACTGATGGTCAGATAACCATTTTCAAGTGCTGCATGAACTTCATCTTTCTTAAATCCTGGAAGATCTACAATCAGTTCGTATCCGTTATTCATTTCCTTGATATCAGTTTTCATTACATGATTTGCTTTATGTCCATAAAGTTTCTTCTCTGCATCCTTCATTGCTCTGTCATCATAATAAAATGGAAAATCTCCAAAAAAAGTCATCAAATAAATTTTCTCCAAAAATACTAGGCATTAACATAAGTCATATCTCCTTTTCTAATATATTTTATATATGTCAAATCTGTTCGCCAGATTTACTTTCCAAATCTATCTTTACAGGTTTTTTCAACCTTTTATCTTCAATCTTAGCTTTTATTTTTATATCTGTTTTTAATCTCTGGCTGACCCTTAACGGGTCAGTCAGAATATTTATTCATCAGCCTTCAATGGCAATTGTTTTCTTCTGTTCTACTGCTGGTTTTGCTTCTTTCTTTGGTACAAATAATGTCAGGATACCATGTTTGAATTCTGCTTTAATGTCTTCTTTCTCAACTTCTTTACCTACATAGAAGCTACGGCTGCAGGCACCTGCGTAACGTTCCTTACGGATATAACGTCCTGTCTCTTTCTCCTGCTCATCTTTGTCCAGACCTTTCTCTGCACTGATAGTCAGATAACCATTCTCCAGGTCAGCCTTTACTTCATCTTTGGTAAATCCCGGAAGATCTACGACCAGTTCATAGCCTTTATCAGTTTCCTTGATATCGGTTTTCATTATATGGCTGGCTCTGCGTCCGTAAAGTTTCTTCTCTGTATCTTTCATTGCTCTGTCATCATAATAAAATGGAAAATCTCCAAAAAAGTCATCAAATAAATTTTCTCCAAAAATACTAGGCATCAACATAAGTCATCTCTCCTTTTCTATACCGTCCATCTACATGTGATGGACTCTCAGTTATGTATTTTTACCTTGTTTCTTTGGAACTTAGGTTATCAGGAATCTCATAGAACTTATTTCTTTGTTCTCTTTTTGTTCCCCTTCCTTTGTTCTAGTTGTAATATAACACTTATTATTAGCACTGTCAAGAGGTGAGTGCTAATTTTTTGTGAAGAATTTGTGAACGCTACGAGCCATGCAAAATAGCAAAAATAACGCCCTGCAAGTTTACTTGCAAGGGCGTCTATTTTTGCTATTTTATAGGGCGACAGCGAGGGAATTTATTCCCTCGCTGTGCATGGCGTAACATTCTCTTTCGCACTCAATTTTCTTGATTTGACCACATTTTTACGACAAATTCTTGGAAAAATATATTCGTCTGATTTTCTTACCACATTTTACGACAACGGCTTATGGTTTATACCACAGCAGGTCAGTTTCCGGCAGATTCATTTTAGACATCTCATTTTCCACGTGAGACTTCTCTGCAATATGATTGTAGACATTCATTGTAATCTGTGCATCTAAATGTTCTTCGCTCCGCTACGGTCGGTGCTAAACGGATGTCCACATTACTCTGTTTTGTTGTATACTATTCTGCTGTAATATTTTATTCTACGATCTTACAGTTATCGTTCTTATGTAATACAAGCTCATACTGTGAGATTTGTGTCATTTTCGACTTATTATCCAGATACTTCACAGACACACTGACCTTGCGGTTATCGCCATCTTTGGTAAAGACAGGGTTTACCAGTTCTGAAAATACATAGTCGCCAGAAACAGGAGCAAGCACTCCGTCTTTGACATAATAGGCAAGTTCCTTTTCCGCAGCTGTCGGATACAGCTTAAAGAATGTTTCCAAGAAAACGGTAGCGTCCTTGACTGTATCAGAGCTGACACGGACATCGGTTTCCTGTGCTTTCGGCTCATGCTTCGATTTCTGTACTGCTGGAGCAAGTGTCGGATTCTGGGTAATGGCCATTGCACCGTCCTTATCCACATGAACGGTCACGCTGGCTGTCATTGGCATTAAGACTGAACATACTCATTAGTTCTCCGAGCTTCATATAGATTCCGGCAAAACACATTATTCCCAGTCAGCTCAATCACCTTTGCATTTTCCAAAACCACTTCATCCAGTTTATCCTCAAATTCCTTATCTTCATCGTACCAGAAAATGATACGACGCTGATAAAACTCAGGCAGAAGTACAGCAAATCTGCGATTTAAATCTTGTATTATTTTGTCTGTATCCATGCTGCATTATCTTCCCTCTGTACTTTCAAATATATGGTACTTATCGCTACACCTGCATAAATTTCTTCTATAATCATGGTTCTCTTTCCTTCTTTATCCAAGATCTGGTTGTTGACAAAAAATAGCTTACCTCATATAATGAGTATAGGTTTATAGTGCATCCGTGATGGTGTCTGTTTACAGATGCTATGTTGCCTGTATTCCAGCTGTCCGGGGTCTCCGTGATGGTGTCTGCTTGCAGATGCTTGAATCACGGGGTCTTTTTTTGTCCATATTCCAGAAAATCATATATCCTAATCATTCTGTGAAGATTACTACGATTCGGACTATCTAAAGAACTTAAAATATTGTTGTTCTCTGTAAATATCGCTTGCAAAATACTTCGATACTGATTTACATCTATTTTTTCTTCTGGCATACACCCAAGCAAACGAATTGCCTTCATTAAATTATCTTTTTCTTGTGTCCATACTTCCCATGCTGTTCTTTCTCCAATTGCAGAACGATTACGTTTAATTGTTGATTCTGTGACAATTTCAGTATATGAATGTGGGGCTTTTTCTTCTGCCAATTCGCTTTTCATATTAGATTTTGAAATATAATACCACACCGGCAATTTCCAGGAATTTTGTTTGCAAGCTCTGGATAAACAAATTCTAATAATTGCTCGCATGAATATAACGAATCGTGTAAAATAATGTTTCTATACCATTGTTCAGAATTTACTGCTCTTGCTAAACCATATACACCGGTCGTTGTTAAACCAATCGAAAGTGCAAGCATATTTTCATCAATACGACCATCTTCCAATGAAGCGACCTGCATCGTTGGTCCCGGTTGTTGAGTCAACGCAAACGCATAAAGCTCATCCTTAAATCTACGCAATAATTTAACTGGTAAAGCCGCTTTTTTTACAGACAGAGCATCATATAACAGACAAAAATCTGAAAGTGTTATTTTAGTCATTTCCAGCAATTTACTGCGTATAATCATTGAATGAGAAGTTATCTCACTTCCAATGAAATCCGGATTATATTCAACGAAAATAAATCTTTTTTGTAAAGTTTCTATTTTATCCAATGGCAAACATTCCACAACATCGCTAAGAATCGCCTGAATATCTGAATCTGAAATAGAGTAACCTATGAAAATAATCGGATATTCCATAAAAATCGTCATCAATTTTGCGGCAAGATATTTTCCTTTGTCATAAAATTTCTGATAATCTGCTTTGTTAATGACAATGGATTCTGGATTTTGTACAGAACCATGAATTTTATAGATTTCCGCAATTCCTTGCAACTGTGAAAATACTAGTTCATCCTGTCCCACAAAAGTTTTATAACCCTCAAAAATATTCTCGAAAAAGCAATCATAATTTGTTGTAATCACACCGGACAAATTATCTTTTGCAATATTTCTGAGTTTTTTCAACTTCATCCGCATAAACAGGATTAACCGTTGACAGTGAAGCAATATATTCACTTATTTCTGCCTTAAAAGGAGAAACCCCAGTGGAAACTGAACTGTATACTTTTTCTGAATCCGAACGTATTCCTTCTTCATTATTAAACCAAGCATCATTAAAATCTTTTTCAATATAGCTTGCAACCAATGGAAGTTTTTCTTCTGTATGTTCCGTCTCGCTAGCTTTGTTTTCATAAAATCTATAAGCAAACGGATCTTTTTTTACCTTCTCAGCAAAATATGTCAATAAGCCAACCCAGTCTGGTAATCCATAATATCTTCTGGTAATACCAGAACCTGCAAACAAAAATGGAGTTGTATTAAATCTTGCAACCACTTCTTGTAGTGTCATATAGTTCTCCTTCCTGTGCTTAAATATTTACATTATTTTAATGCTTTTAAATTTTAGACTCAGCGAGTCCAAAATTATTGATAACCTACCACAACACAGCAATATTTTTTTGTTGCTATCTCAACAAGTCTTTGATATTCCGATGATTTTCTGTTCAATGAATCGCCGCAAATAATCAATGCAGGTTTTATAAACGGAATACTGTCTCCAATTTTTTCTCCATCTGCATCTTCCCTGCTTCTCTCGTAAATCAATCTCCATTCTTCCTCAAAACAATTTCTTTAAGTCTCCAAAATCTATACTCTTATTTTACCCCAACTCTTTCATTCTGCCTACTGTTATTTCATGTTCACATACAATAATGAGGTCGCAATCCATAGGGTTTTCTGAAATGTTTGATGTTAACGTTATTATTTTTCTCTGAGATACCGTTTTAATAAGAACGTACAGAAATATGGAAATGTATAAATCCCGTCTTCTATTCCAATATTACTGTCTGCAAGTTTTATTCCCCAGTGAATATCTCTATAAGAATCACCGGATATCAATTGCCTCAATGACTTAGACCGGTTCCTGTTCGCCTTCACTTCTACCGGAACCAGCTCATCCTTTGTTCTTACAAAAAAATCTTCTTCCAAGGTAGCATTTTCTTTTTTATAGTAATATAGTCCAAGCCCCTGTTTCACAAACGCCTCTGCTACAAAATTTACATATAAAGCCCCTTTGTATACTCCAAAGATTTTTTATTCGCCCGAAGATCTTCTTGTGCTTCCTCATCTAATGAAGCAATCAACAATCCTGTATCTGGATAATAGATTTTGAATTTTGAGTCATCATAGTTTCCCTTTAATGGAAGCTCCGGATACTGTAGACAATAACATACAGAAATCACACCTGCATCTTCGAGCCAGGTTATACATCCCATATATTCTCGACTTCTGGCTTTTTTGTCTATTTTACTTAATTGAAATTTTTTATTTTCTTTTGCAAGCTGTACAGGTACGTTCCGATAGACACTTACAATTTTAGTCTGATCCAGACCTTCAGCGTATTTTCTGATATCCTCTTCATAATCCATCTGGATCTGTCTCTGGATTTCCAGAGTATCTGTAAAAAGATTTTTTTCAATATATACTTTTACTACTGCAGGCATACCGCCAAGTACACAATATTCCAAAAACAATTTCTTATAAACTGATAATTCGGTTTCTGAAAATGGAGTTCCTGTCTGCATATGTTTCAGGATATCTTCAATGTGCTTCTCTGAATATCCTTTTGCCCACAGAAATTCTTCAAAATCCATCGAAAACATTTCATAATCTGTTTTATATCCCACACTGTTACTATGAATTTTTCTGTAATGGATTCCAAGCAAAGAACCACTGCATATGACATCAAATCTTCCATCTATCCTGAATGACTTCAGAGCAGTTGCAATATCCGGAAACTCCTGTAATTCATCAAAAATAATCACAGTGTCACCTGCTATAAATCTTTTTGATGTATCTATCATAGAAATATTTTTTATAATATCTTCAACAGCATATCCGTCACTTAATATTGTTTTATATTTAGGTTCCAGAACAAAATTAATACTCACAATATTACTGTAATTTTGTTCTGCAAAATGATTAATAGATTCCGTTTTTCCAACCTGCCTTGCACCTTTTATAATTAACGGAAGTCTTTCTTCATTTTTTTCCACTCCAGCAGGTACTCATCTATCTTTCTTTTTAAATACATAAAACCCCCTCCTTTTTTCAAAGTTATCACGTTTTATGAGCTTTTGTCAATCTATTATTCACGTTTTATGAGCTTTTATTTATAATATTTTCACGTTTTTATATAAAAATGTGAACTACTTTTCTTAACTACCTTTATTTCTATACGTTAAGTCCCCACTCACTGCTCATTGCTTTTCGCAATCACGCAAAGTGCTTATTTGATTCAATAAAAAATAAATGCAACCCCTATATCTCTTTTTCCTGCTTACAGATATAGAGGCTGCATTTGCCTTTACATTTATTTGTATGTAGCGTTGCAAAAATCGCCATTATAGAGTCGACTGTCCTTATACTTATAAAATACTGTATAAAGTTGCAACATAATAATATTTAAAAATAAGTTGTAATTTTCCGATACTCTGCCGGTGTCATATTCATCTGGCCAGTAAAACCCGGTAAAAATATTGTAGATTGGGATATCCTACCTGTTCTGCTATTCTGAGTAATTCATTTTAAATAAGAAAGAAACTTGTTCAATTAATTTTTTGCCTCCCTCCAAGCGCAGATTCTGTCAAGAAATTTCAAGAAAATTTTCTTCCGGTAGCCTGTTTGATAAAAACGACTGATATACGAGGGATTTCTGTTTACATGTTCTGAAACATTTGTCAGACCGATTGGTTGTGAAAAATTATCATTCAGATATTTATAAATTTGCTGTATTAGCTGATTTTGGTCATTATTATGCATACTTTGAATATTATCTGCAATATACTCCAGCCAATACTTCATATAGTCTGCTTTTGTCTTTCTTTCCGATTGTACATGAATCTGCTGCTCAAATGATTCCGTAATCTTATCTTTGCTTTCCTTATCCAATGGAATTCCTGAAAGAAATAAAAATATATTGGCACCTATCAACTCTATGATATTGTTAAAATATTTTTCTGTCTCTTTCTCTGTCTCATCGATGATCTTCTGCATCTGTTCGAATATTTTTTCTTATTACCAGAGCGAAGATATCTGATCAGTTCTGTAATTGCTTCTGTAACATCGAAAAGTCATTTCCTTATATTCCATCGGTAAATCCTGATATGAAAGCAGCTGCATACATCCTGTATCTTTTCCGTATTCCAGACATTTCAACACTTCCTTTTTCATCTGTTGAATATCAGACAGATTTTCAGAATAATGGCTGACAGCTATCATACAATCCAGTGGCTGCAACTGGGCCAGTTCTCTTCTAATCAGCTCTAATTTACTGCAGAATTTCCACAGTGTCTTTTCTTCTGTTGGCCAGATCATATAAAAGATACCGCCATGTTCCAGTGCCAGTATCTCTTTAAATTTTTTCAGAAAAAATTCATGGATTATATAACTGTAATAGCTCTCTTCTTCCAAAGGCATACGACTCCTGTCATATGTAACAGCCACCACTCTATATCCGTTTATTGCAATCCGCAGCTTTTGTTTTGCAGTTCCATCTGTTTTCTGTAAAAATTAACAGGTTCGAAAAAGGTAGTTTTAACCACTTCAAACATTTGTTGTCTGATCAGCTCCTGATTTTTAACAAAATAATCCTGGAAAATCTGATACATTTCCGTATGTTTTTGTTCTGCATGAAATGCACTGATCGCTCGATTTATGCACTTGATTGCTTCCTGTTCATCTACGGGCTTTAAAAGATAGTCAAAAACTTTATACTCTATTCCATATCTGGCATATTCAAACTCTGCATATCCAGTCAGAAAAACAATTTTTGCTCCATAATCCATTTGATTAATCTGCTTTGCCAGATCGATTCCAGTGATGCCCGGCATACGAATATCTGTCAAAATAACCCCAGGTTTTTCCTGTTCAATATAATCCAATGCTGTCTGTGCATCTGTAAAAGCACAAACCGTATGCATACCCCCGTAATCCCGTTTCCATGATTCTTTTTAATTTGTCTGATATCAATGGTTCATCATCTATAATTACCACTTTCATATCCTTTTTCCCCCTTTGTTTTGGGAATACAGATGGTTACTGCTGTCCCCGATGGCTTCAAACGTTCCACAGTCAAACCATATTCTTTTCCATACAGTAGCAAAAGTCTTTGCTGAATATTAAAGATACCAATGTGTTCCTTCTCTTTCAGTATTCCATTTTCTCTTATTTCTTCCAGCTGTCTGATAATAGTTTCCGGCATCCCATTTCCATTATCTTTTACAGTAATATAAATTGCATCTTCCGTTTCCTTCCCGGTTACTGCTATCATTCCTGTTTCTTTCAATTCTGAAACCCCATGGACAATTGCATTTTCCAAAAGCGGCTGTATCATCAGCTTCGGAATGTAATATTCATATAATTGTTCCGGTATTTCTACCAGACAGATAATATGTTCCTGAAAGCGCATTTTCTGAATGTACAAATATTGATTTACATACTTTAATTCTTCTTCAATCTTTAAAAACTGTGCCCCTTTAATGGACATTCTCATAATGCTTCCAAGAGATGTTACCGTCTTTTTAACTTCCACAATCTTCCCCATATCAGCAAGACTATTAATACAGTCTAATGTATTATATAGAAAGTGTGGGTTAATCTGAGCCTGAAGAGATTCAATCTGGGCATCTTTCATTAACAACTGCTGTTTATATACCTGCTGAATCAACAAATCAATTCTTTCCAACATTGCATTATAAACATTTGCCAGTTCTCTAAATTCGTCATTGGAATCAACCTCAACATACGAACTGGAATTTATCTCTGTAGTCTGACGTAATTTTACAATAAATTTCTGAATCTGTTCTGCAATTTTAGCCGCAGCTATGAATAGTGCAATTGCAATAATTGAAATTGCAGCCAAAATCATCAACATTTCTTTGAAGAAAATTTTATACACACTCTTAAAAAGCAGATTTTTATCCAAAATTCCTACAAGACTACACCCATCATATTGAAGATTATATCTGACAATTTTATAATTTCCGGATGGTTCTTTCAAAATGGTTTTACATTTATCATCAGATAAATTTGAACCATTAACCAGGATATTATTTTCTGAATCCAATATGAGAATAGCGTTCACATCTCTATCCTCTCCTGTCTGTATGATTTTTTCCATACCCGTTTTGTCAATATCCATCATCAGAAATCCGATTTTTTCATCACTTTTTTCTATTTTGGGAACGTAGATATTTCTTGCAAAAGTAATCATATTTTTCCGCACGGGATTTATACGAAGCACTGGCTTTCCATGGTTTTCTTCTGCTGCTTCTTTCAGTATTTCTGCAAAATCATTTGTCTGTTCTATTGTATTATAATAAATTGCATTATTAATATATAATTCGTTAAACTTATTATAAATACACACATTCATTAACGCATCCTGATTATTTGTAATAAGAGATCCTATCTGATAAGAAATCATATCAGTCAGTTTTTCCTGCTCTTCAACACTTAATACACTCTGACGGGTATTTAAATATTCCTGCACTTTATCTGTATAATATAAAAATTTTATGGTAGCCTGATTATAATTATCTAATAATGTATTAACCAGCTTCTTTTTTTCCATAACATTTTGTTCTGTCTGATCATATACCATCTGCTTCATCTGATCAAACATAATAACTGTAGTACTATAAAAAATCAAAAATACCCTAAAACAACAAATGGGAGACATAAAATAAGTAATTTATTTCGAATCGTTAATTTTCCATAAAACTTATATAATCGTCCTTTTTTTTTCTTTCTATCTCTTTTAGTACCTCTCTTACAAACAGGAATCCCCGGTATAGCGCATATATCATACGTCTATACCGGAGATTGATTCAGCAGATTCTATCTTCTGTATATAACACAGAAGCTAAAGCCTTTTGGTAAAAATACACTTCGCTTTTTGTCATGCCACACTCTTCTTTTTCTCCAAGCAAATGCTTTTCTAATATTTCCTGAATACAGGCAATCTGGTCATCTATATAGATGCTTCCGATCGTCGGAGATAATGCCCCGGAAAAATAAGTTCATATGAATTTCTTAATTGAGCTAATTTTTTCAATGATTCCAGATATGTACTCATTGTATCAGAAAACGTATCAAACATCAATACTGGCGTACTTACAACAGTATCTCCGGAAAATAGCAATCTGTATTTTCTGTCTAATAAACAGATTCCATCTTTAGTATGTCCTGGTGTATCCAAAACCTCCAAATCTCTATTTCCAAGATGGAAAACAAATCCTTCTTCTATTCCTTTCATCTCAAAGTCACCCATAATTGATGCATCAAATTCCAGGCTTGCTTCATAATTGTATTCTGGACGGGCTTCCTGTGAACGGAAAAATTCCTTACGTGACTGCAGATTATTCTGTTCCTGAATAACCGGAATTGCTTTTTTATGTGCATAAACCATTGAAAAGCGCCCATTTCCACCCACATGATCATAATGATGATGCGTATTTACTACATCATAAGGCAGATGAGTCATTGTTTCTACTACTGACCGTATATTTCCTATTCCAATACCAGTATCAATCAATAGAGCTCTTTCCGTTCCAATAATCAAATACATAATATCTATGCCAAACTCATCAATTGCCCATACATCCCTTGATACCTGCTGAAGTGTAAAACCGTTTATCTTTTTTATGTTCATATTATCTTCATAAAATGTGCTCATCTTTACTTCTCCTGTCTTTTTTATTTTACTGCACCCGCTGTTAAACCGCTTGTAATATGTTTCTGTCCTACAATATAAATAATTATAATTGGTATCATACTTACAACCAATCCTGCAATCAAAAGGTTCCATTGAGCATTAGTAGAAGATTTAAACATATATAAATTGACTGTAATTGTACGAAGGTTCACATCGCTGATCATAATACTTGGAAGTAACAGATCATTCCATGTCCAAAGGAAAAACAAAATGCCAATTGTCACTGTTGTGGATTTTACCAGTGGCAAAATAATCTGCACCATTGTTCTGAAAGGTCCCGCACCGTCAATTGCAGCAGCCTCTTCCAACTCTCTTGGCACACTCTTCAGAAAACCAACATATGTCATAACACCAAATGATGTATAAAACCCACTATAAAATATAATCAGTCCTAAATGCGTATTAGTCAGTCCCAGTTTTGTAGATAACATAGAAATTGCAATCATAACTGCATGAAACGGAATAATCTGTCCTACTACAAACAATGTGTATAATTTGTCACCTTTCTTTTGAGGAAGATGTGAAATTCCATATGCACTCATAAAAGACACGGCACTGGCAACTATGACAGTACATACCGTCACAAACAGCGTATTGCGAAATACTGTCCAAAAGTTCATAATCCGCATTGCTTCAGAAAAATTTTCCAGATATAAACTTTTTGGAAATGAGATAAACGAGGTTAAAATATCATTATTCGGTTTAAACGCATTCATGATAATAAGAAAACCGGAAGTATAAAGATAATTCCAAGGCACAGCCACAAAATACTTTTAAAAACTACTGTTTTATTCATTCCTTCTTTTTCCACTTTACATCTGTACCTCCCTTTTTCTAGTAATCTTAAGCTGAATCAATGCAATAATACCTACCAGTAAAAACAGTATTATAGATTTTGCAGAGCCATATCCCATTTTAAACGAACCAAATGCATCATTATATATATTCAGTGCAATTGTCTGTGTACTATTTGCCGGACCTCCACTAGTCAGTGATAACGGAATGTCAAATGCTTTGAAAGCTCCTGCAATTGATACAAAGAGATTAATTGTAATTGTCGGCATTAACAATGGCAATTGGATATAAATAATTTTCTTAATTCCTGTACATCCATCCAGAACAGCTGCTTCCAACACATCTTTTTGTATTGTCTGCAATCCTGTAATGTATAACATCATAAGAAAAACCGGTAGACTGCCATGTTGTTACTAAAAATAACTGTAAAAGCCGCAGTACCTGCATTTCCAAACCAGCTGATATTAGCCAATGCATCTATGTGCAAAATTTTGGCCAGATTTGGAATGGCTCCTGTAAAAATAAAAGACCATACAAAAGAAACCATTACACCACTGATAATATTAGGAATAAAAAATAAAGAACGTATTACGCCTTTACACCGTACATTTGAATCTAAAAAATATGCTATTACAAAGCCTATTAAGTTTGACATTAAAATTGATATTACCGCCAAAATTAAAGTAAATACCACAGAATGAATAAATGTCTCGTCTCCAAGAAGCTTAGTGTAATTTCCCAGACCGACAAAATCTTTATTTCCTTTTATCAAATTCCAATTATAAAAAGACGCCGGAAGTGTTCCTAAAAGTAATGGACCTGCAAGTGCAAGAACGTATAATAACATCGACGGAATCGTAAGACCAAAATAAAACCATTTATTTTTTTACAACAATCCAACATAAAATTATCTTCCTTTCTGATAACAAAAGCTTCTGCAACATTTCTGCAGAAGCTTCTGTTACCACTTATACCTTTCCCGATTTTACTTTACTCAAGAAGCTCTGAAAATTTCGAATCTAACTGATCTAAAGTAGTATCCATATCCGTTGTTCCGGCAAAATATCCCTGAATTACTGGCCCGATCATATCACCAGCGCCGGACACAAGCTGTGAGTATACCCATGGTCTTGTCTGGTTATTTGACATATAATTCTTATAATCTTTGAAATACTGATATTCTGTTGACATTGTAAAATCCATTGCAGGTGGTGCTGCGCCCATCGAATCAGCACTATAATGCATCCATCCATTTTCATCTGTGTTATCACTCAGATAATTCAAAACCTCACGCACTGCATCCAGATGTGGAGTATTCTTATTTACTGCAATACAAATTCCTACATCTACATCAAGTTTTGCATCTTCCTCATTTTCTGTAAGTGGTACTCCAAACAGACCAACCTGTAAATCCGGATTAATACTTTGTGCATTCAGAAGAGAAAATTCTCCTGTCACAATCATAGCTGCTTCACCTGATGCAAATGCATTAAAGCCTGATGTGGAATCTGCATCCATATAATTTCCACCGGAATTTTCTTTCATCATATCCATAAACTCAAATTCAAGTGAAGAATTATCATTCCTGAAACTTCCTTTTCCTGCATTCATATCTGCAACCCATGACTCATAATCTCCAACTGCTGCTCCCTGCAGACAGCTAAATAAATGATTCAATGTCCATGTCTCTTTATAGGTGGCTGCAAATGGTGTAATACCACTTGCCTGAAGTTTTTCACATACTTCTTTCATTTGTGAGAATGTTTTCGGTACTTCTGTAATTCCAGCCTTTTCAAATAACTCCTGATTATAATAAACTCCCAGCATTTCCAGATTCATTGGATACGCATAAATTTTTCCATCATAGCTGCATGCATCTTTTACAGAATCATAAATCTTTGTTGCAAATCCTTCCTCGCTCAAATCCACAATTCTGTCTGTTGCTGCAAACTGCTGCACCTGTGTATATGGATTCAGGAAAAACATATCCGGAAGATCATTAGATGCCACCTTTGCTCCAAGATATTGACTATAATCTCCTGATTGCATTTCAACTACAAAATTAATTTTATCCTGGCGCTTATTAAATTCATCTGCACCTTTCTGAAAATTATCTGCTGCTCCAGAAGACCACACCGCTAATTTAACGGTTTCTTTTTCGTCTGAATCCGCTTTTACAACTGTTGCTCCACTAATCATGACTGTCCCCATAGCGACTGTCATCATCAGGCTAATCATCTTTTTCCTCATAAAAACTCCTTTCTTTTACCTGCTTTGTCCTTTTGTTATTTTAGAAGTACTTCTTTTGTTAACAATATAATACCAACCTCTGCCTCCTTTTTCCATACGTCAGATTATGACAAAACATATACATTTTTTTACCTTTACTCAAAAAAGACGCAACCCACATTTCTGTGACTCACGCCTTTCTCTACTTATATTTTCGTCATCCAGACTTTTAACTCTGCTTATGATAATTTACTGATGGCAACAGATCTTTACAGATGGCATCACTTTCCACAGCACTCCACAAATGGCTTTTTTCCATATCTTCTATCTGGAAAGGTTTTGCCAGATGTGCAGTCATACCGGCTGCGAGACATCTTTTGGCATCTTCCTCAAATGCGTTTGCAGTCATTGCAATGATCGGAATTGTTTTTGCATCTGGCCGGTCCATGGCACGTATGGCTTTTTGTTGCTGCAATGCCATCCATAACAGGCATCATAACATCCATCAATATGGCATCAAAGGTTCCTGGAGGATTATTTTCGAAGCACTCCACCGCCTGTCTGCCGTTTTTTGCAACTGTAACCTTGGCACCGTCATCTGTCAGCAGCATTTCTATGATTTCCGCATTAAGCTCATTATCCTCGGCTGCCAGCAGATGCAGTCCACGAATATCATATTTCTCTGCAATTTCCTTATCCTTTTTCTGTTCCCGGGCAATCTCAAATGGAATGGTAATGACAAACACAGACCCAACTCCCACCTGACTTGTCACTTCAATACTTCCATTCATCTGCTCAATCAATCCCTTAGTGATCGCCATTCCCAGACCGGTTCCCTGATAAACACTCCGAGCATCTGTTTTTCCTGTGAAAACGGATCAAAAATGCGGCTCAGAAACTCCGGACTCATCCCTATACCTGTATCAGAAATCGTCCATCTGTATGTACAGATCCCATCCTGTACATCTGCAGCCTCCATTACCGTAGTAATCTTTCCTCCCGGCCGGTTATACTTAATACAGTTTCCATAGATGTTCAGAAAAATCTGGCGAAGATGCAGTGAGCTTCCATAGACATAAGGATAAGGGATATTCTCCTTATTTTTCTCATAAATCCACTGAATATCCTCATCTGCTGCCTTGTGAGTGATAATACTCTCAATCTCATAGACCAGATCTTTGAGACAGATATATTCATGAGTCAGAACAATATGACCTTCCTCTATTTTACTCATCTGCAGAACATCATTGATAAGGGAGAGCAAATAATCCGCTGCTATCTTCATCTTTTTATGATTTTCCTGTATCAGTTCCTTATCCTCAAAATGAGTCTCGTCAATCTTTAACAGACCAATAATACCATTCAGAGGTGTCCTGATATCATGGCTCATACGGCTGAGGAAATTGGTTTTTGCCCTGCTCTCGGCACGCATCTCATTGAATGCTGCCTGAAGGCGTGCCTGTTCCTGCTCATCCCGTTCATGTCTCTGTGTGGTATCCTGCAGCAGAATGATCGCATAAATCATAGGCACCTCAGCAAGGATTTCTGTATCAAACACTACCATCCTAGTCATAAGAACTGTTTTCTGTACCCAGCGGATACTTCCATCGTCTTCGCGGGCACAATATTCCACAGACATATTGGTTTCTCCGTTCTCAAACCTCTTACGAAGCTTTTCACAATTATCTGTCATACAGTAACCGGCAATTGTTTCCTGGGTGATTTTTTTCTCATATTCCCAGCAATAATCCCGATAAGAACATGGAAGCGGATAGTCCATAAAAAGTTCCCGACTCTTCTGTTCTTTTCCATTCAGTACGATCCTTCTTTCCAGAGCATCCTTTGTCAGATTTACTGTATAGATCACATCTGACAATTCCAGAAGCGCATCCACATAGCTGTCATTTTCCAGGATTGACTGTTTCAGTTGTTCATAATAGAGCTGAAGCTGCTCTTTTGCACCTGTCTGACCTTCAGAAGTCTTTCGGATGGTTTCAAATGCCAGAAGAAAATGATGCAGCTTTTTGTCCTCATCCCAGTCCACCGGAATCAGTGTCAGGCGGTTATATGCCCCCTGTTTCCCGATATTATACTCATATTCCAGCACGTCTTCCTTCGTATGCATCTTCTTTTGAAGCTCCGAAATCTGCAGTCCTTCACGGATATCTGCCTGACAGGACTTTTCAATCTGTTCCTCTATGATCTGTTCCACTGCTCCGGAATATGCACCATCAGAGGCCAGGAAAAAATTTTCACTGGAACGAATTGCCCGATAGGTATCCATCCTGGCATCACAATACAGACAGTCTGAAAAATTACTGCCATGCTGATTAAGCAGCTTTAACAGCTGATATCCCTGATTCTTTTCTGCTGCAGCCTCTTCCCGTTTCACATGATTCTTATTGATATACATGTTTTTGTCTGCGCAATTAAACAGTTCTCTCATTGTACTTCCGGGAAAATCGCCGGCCAGTGCAAATCCCACCGCATAGCTTAGGGGAGTATCCGGATACACTCTGGATTCCTCTGTCATATCCCTGCGCACCTTTTCAAGGCACTGTATCATCTGTTCCCTGTCCAGTCCATGGGTAACTGCAAGAAATTCATCTCCACCGGCTCTTCCCACAAACTGCTCGGCCGGCATGGAAGCCCGCAGACAGATGGCAAATCTACGGATATAGGCATCACCGGCTTCATGACCTCTGCTGTCATTAATACGCCGGAGATTATTAAGATCAAAACTGCAGACACCGGTATCTGCATCCGGTTCTGTCTCACTCAGCAATTCTTCACATTTATTTTTGTTCGGAAGTCCCGTTGCATCATCCAGATATACCTTTTGCTGCAGCAAACGGTTCATTGCAGCATATTGTATTGCTTTGATGAACTCATATGCGATCAGCAGCATCAATACAACAATATCTGCTGTAATATAATTTTCAAGCAATGATAAGGATGTGGCTTTTTCTGCGAATATTTTTCGGCCAGACCTGTTGCTTCATCACAGATCACAAAGAAATCCTCACTTCTGGATATAATATCTGTTTTTTCATATCCTTCAGATCTCCCTAAACAGATTTCGTTATACAGACCAGAAAAGCCTTCGTCCAGTTCCTGCATTTTATTCTGAAAATCCCTATCCTTCAGATATACCAGATTCAGTTTCGTATTTCCATTGCGCAGACCATCAATGAAAGACTTTACTTCCTGGATCATTGCATCGTCCTGTTCCCCGGTAACCTCCAGCTTGATGATCCTCTGTGTCTCTCCACGGACTAAACCGGTATAATTTACAATACGGGCCGTTCCCTGAATATCAGAAACAATTCCCATCATTATAATAATAAGGATAGCCAGAATAACTACCAGAACACCGATACTGACCTGAATAATACTTGGATTTTCTTTTTCTTATTCTTCACTTTTGGCACAGCCTCCCTCTTTTGTTTTTATTCTGTAAAAAATGGTCTGGATGAACCGATATCCCAGATATCCTGATATAGCGCCTGCCAGGGCTCCGCCAAGAACATCTGTGGATAATGCACATACAAATACAATCTTGATATTCCTATCAGACAGGCAAGAACCAGAACCGGTTTCCACAGCTTCTTTTCTCCTGCCAGATATAAAGCAGTTACCGAAGCAAATGCCGCCGCTGTATGTCCTGACGGAAAAGAATAATCATGAAGTCTGGATACCAGAAGCTGCACTCCCGTATTTACATCATAAGGTCTTGTCCTTGCCACCAGATTTTTAATATTACATTGCAAAGTAATAAATCTATTATCAAAGCAGCTGTCATAACTGCACCTGTTTTTCTCATTTTAGGAATCAGAAGAAATACTATCGTCATCACGATCCATATAATCCCTGCATTCCCCAAGCTCGTAATAAACACCATCAATTTGTCCAGAAACGGCGTGTGTAGAGTCTGGAACCAGTCCAGAATATTTAATTCAATGCTCATATCTTTTCTCCCATTCTTTCAGCATATGCATTATTTTACCCTACTTTTTCCTGTATGCCTACTCAAATTTGAATGTATTTATTTATAAACAGGCAAAAAATACCCGGCAAAATTACTTTTCGTAATCTGCCGGGTGTTCTCTTTTTCAATTTTTTTATTTGACTGCTCCGGTAATACCTTCTGCAAACTGTTTCTGTAATACAAAGAATACGATCATTGTAGGAATAGAACAGAACAATACACCGCACATCAGCATACCATAATCTGTCACATAACCTGTGATCAGGTTGGCGATCAGCATTGGCATGGTCATTGCCTTGTTGTCTGTCATGATTACCTTTGGCCACAGATAAGAGTTCCATGCATTCATAAAGGTAATAACAGCAGCTGCCGCATATGTAGATTTCATTGTAGGAATGAACATCTGGAAGAAAATCCTTACTTCGCTGAGTCCGTCAATACGTGCAGCTTCAATAATATCAACCGGGAATGATCTGGCATTCTGACGGAACATCATGATCATAAACGGCGTGGAAATAATCGGAAGGATAAAACCTACTGCTGTATTCAAAAGTCCTGCCTTGGAGAACATTTTGAATAACGGAACCATAGTTGCAACCTGCGGAACCATCATAGCCAGAAGCAGGATTGAAAATACTCTGTCTTTCCACTTATCATGGTAAACTTCAAATCCGTAACCTGCGATAGAGCAGATCAGAAGACAGATCACTGTAGTAAGGATTGCATAAAAGAAAGAGTTTCCAAGTGCTCTCCACAGTGGCTGCTGGGATGTAAGATTACGGAAGTTTTCCATAAAATGGCTTCCCGGAATAATTCGTCCACGTGATACATCTGTGGATGTATTAGTTGCAGCTGAAATCATCCAGTATAACGGGAATACTGAAATAAATGACACGATGATCAGAAAAATATAGGTTGGAATCAATCTTCTCTGAATGGCTGATTTGTTTTTCTTAGTCACGTGTATCACCTACTTTCAAATTAATAAATGCAAGTACAGCTACCATAATGAATATGATAAATGACATTGCTGCTGCATATCCAAAGTTTGGTACGTTAATAAAACATGTATTGTAAATATAGTGGGACATTGTGATTGTTGAGTTTGCCGGTCCACCCTTTGTCAGGTTGACAGACTCATCGAACAACTGCAGTGTACCATTAATTGACATGATGAATGTCATGATAATTGTCGGTTTCAGAAGCGGAACAGTAATCTTCCAGAAAGTCTTCCAGCCATTGGCGCCATCAATCTTGGCTGCTTCATATACAGAATATTCAATATTCTGAAGTCCTGCCAGATAGAATACCATGTTATATCCGGTCCATCTCCAGATCAGCGCAAGGATAATTACAATCTTGGCACTGGCGGAATTCCCCAGGAAATTATAGCCGGTAGATAAGATTCCAAGTTTGATCAGAATACTGTTGATCAGACCATCTGTAGCAAACATGGAACGGAAGATCAATGAATAGGATACTAGGGATGTTGCACATGGCAGAAATACACAAGTACGGAAAAATCCCTTAAATTTCAAATCTTTGTTATTCAGAAGCTGCGCCAGAAGAATTGCCAGTACCAGCATGATCGGCACCTGAATGATCAGATACAGGAATGTATTTACAATAGACTGCTGAAATACCTTGTCTGCCAGAATACGTTTATAGTTGCTGAAGATCGGATCTGCAAATCTCATATTTGCTCCGGCTCCGGTCTGCAGGGAAATGATAAATGCACGTATCATTGGATAAAAGCTCATGATCGCGATCATGATAGTTGCAGGAGCCAGGAACGTCCATCCTGCTGCCCTCTGCTTGCCAAGCAGAGACATACCTTTTTCTTAGAATTCACGTGAACTCCTCCTTTCAAAAACTCTGTAACTGTTCAGCATTTTGCCGGACAATTACCAACTCTTTGCAGTAAGATGGGGGACTGCTGGCAGTCCCCCGCACTTACCTGTTTTCATTCACTTAATCACTGTCTACAGATTGCTTCACAGTTTCACTGTTCCCGCAATCCTGACATCATCTGATCCTGCGATCAGAATTTATTCAGTCATCTTGAATGCCAGAGTATCCTGAGCTTCCTGAAGGGCATCTTCTACAGGTGTGCCGTTTACGATATTTACAACTGCTGTGTTGACGCATTCTCTTGCTTCATAATGATACGGTGTTTTTGTGAACTCCGGAATATGAGAAGAGTATTCTACAATTGTGGAGAAGATTGGCTGTCCACCGAAGAATTCATTTGGCTCGTTATAAACCTTAGATTCACCTGCCGGCAGATAACAGGAGATTGCACCTGCTTCCGGAAGGATTGCATCATAGAAATCTGTGCTGGAACCAAATGTACTTGCAAGGAAATCTTCTGCAAGTTCTACATTCTGGCAGTTGGATGTAACATACCAGGAAGATCCACCATTGTTTGCATAGTTTGTAGCTGTATCAACATCGTCTACTTTAGGCATTGTTGTGATCTGCCACAGACCCTTCTGATCTTCTGTAGACATCAGAGTAGCTGTGATCCAGTTACCATTTACAATACCTGCTGCCTCACCGCCTGTAATAGTAGCGATATATTCATCCCAGTTATTTACAAGTTTAACAACGTCATTCTTAACCAGATCTACATAAAGATTGATGCATTTCTCTGCAACTTCATTGCCTACGATGTAGCTTCGCCATCTTCGTTTACGAAGTTAGCTCCGCAGGACTGCATCATCATCATCAGAGTATCGCCACCTGTAGCTTCACTTGTAAGAAGATATTTTCCGGTTTTTTCATGAACATCTTTACCGATTTCCATGAACTTGGACCATGTGATATCTGTCAGATCATCAATAGTATATCCTGCCTCGTCAAGGATATCTGTACGATAGCATGCAATAACAGCACCATTATCAAACGGAACACCATAGTGTGTATCATCTACCATGGAATAGGACTGTTTCAGTTTACCAAAATCATCCCAGTTAATGTTGATATCTTTCAGATCTGTGAATGCATCCGGATAGCTCTTCAGATATTTCTGATAGCTGTTGTCCTGCATAAGAACGATATCAGGAAGTGTGCTGTAATCTCCTGCATTTGCTGCTGTTGTCAGTTTAGTCTGGCAGTCATCAGAAGATGTCTCTACGATATCTACAGAAAATCCCTCATGATCTTTTGCATACTGATCTGCTGCGATCTGCATGGATTTGATGTTGAAGTTCTGATCCCACGCCCATACAGTTAACTTGTTGTCATCATCAGATTTCGCAAAAACAGCTGTAGCTGATCCTGCAAAGGATGCTACCATAGCACCGGTCATTAATACTGCGAGTAATTTTTTTCTCATATTTATATCCTCCTTTATTAAGCTTATTCTTTCTTCCGAATCGCTTGTAAGTTGATTATAGCATCCGATTTTCAGGTATAGTTTGCATAACCGCACACATAATGTGCAATTTCGACCATTTTATGTATTTTGCACTATTAAAAATATTTAAAAATATATTTTTGTTTCATCTTTCTCATTTACTATGTTTTTACTATGTAATTTTAATAATAAAGGCCACTTTCATGGACAAAAAAATATATATTTTTGTCTTTGAAAATGACCTTTGTTATTATTTCATAAATTTTCTGTTCAATTTTTGTACATATTTTACAGTTTTTAATTCATTTTATGCAAAATAGACTTTTTCAGGATATTGTGTTTTCATCGCATGAAGCAGTTCCTCATTAAGATCAAGAAGCAGTTTTATTTTGTGCCCGTCTTCCCGGATGATCATTGTATAATAAGGAGTATCTTCATCATAAGAGGTATAATCGTATTTTTTCAGCTTCTCCGTTCCACCATTCTTTTGTACCTTGCAACGCTTTCATGCCAGTGCGGTGCCACTGTCTCCAGATTACTCAGTTCCAGTATATGAGCTGTTTTGCGATACTTCTTGCCATAGATCACATCTATTTCAAACTGACCGTTTTCCATCATGTATTCATAATCCTTCTGACTGAATATATCAAAAGACAAAATACAGCCCCGCAAGCAGAAATCCCGGAAGCATAAATGCCTGGGAAATCGTGATTCCCATAACCACAAAAAGCACTGCAAAAATAATCATTACCACACACAGGACTCCGGACATACTCTTTTTCTTTCTTGATACCTGCTCCACAATCTTATAGTTCATAACTTTTTTACCATCCTTCCTCTGAATGAATATCGAAATCCAAAAGCTGCTGTTCATAATTCTCCGGCCGTTTTCTCCATTCAACCGGAGTCACTCCCATTATCTGTCTGAAGTTCCGGTTAAACGTTGAATTGGTCGTGAAACCACATTTGTGCGCAATATCTGCCACCGGTATATCTGTTTTCTGCAGAAATTCACAGGCAGTATGAATCCGCACAGAATTAATATACTCCAAAGGACTTACTTTCATATGCGATGTAAATACTCTTCTGAAATGAGTTTCACTGATGTGACAGATTTTCGCCAGGTCCTCAATCCGAATGTCCTCCATATAGTGATAAGAAACAAAATCCAGTACACGGGTGATCATATTTGTAAGTTTCCCTGTTTCCTCTTCCACCCTGTCTTCCGGTGAAACCCGGTTCAGTCTGGCAATTTCTACTAGTAATGCCGCAAGAACTCCACTGGATTCTTCAATATAAAATTCTTCTCCCTCACGCATGATATTCATGATCTTAAGAATTTTGCAGCTATAGAGGGGGACTCATTCTCTTTCAGAAATAAAGCCTTAGAATATATTCTCTGAATCATTTTTCAGCCTTTACCGGATTGTTCAGAAATTTTTTCATGAAACCTTCCACATCTATGAAAAGATACTCCCATTTACTGACCGTACCCAGATCACTGTTAGTCGTATGAGCATAATTGGGTGGAATCACCGTAAATTCTCTTCCCGAAAACCGCATTTTAGCCTCACCAAACGCCATAACTCCATCCCCTTCGTAACAGAAACCAATCTCCAGATAATTATGAAAATGAAGATAATCCACATCATTTCCATAATTCTGAACCCACTTCTGTCCCAGAAGAGCCAGGATCGGACTTCCGGCAGGCATCTGATAATAACGGAATTCCATCTTCGGTTTTTTCTCTTCTTTGCCATACAGTCACCTCATTTTCTGTTCTGTATTTTCACAATATGATTTTACCAGTTTTTTATATATATTTCGATATTTTTGTACATTTTTCAACAAAATATACAAAAACACCTGACAGACTACTTTTATAATATGTCAGGTGTCCCCTTTCCATATCTGTTATTATCAATCTTTTTATTCATAGTCTCATGGCTGAACCCGAATAATTTTGACTGATGACAGTTCTATACCTGTCTCTGATATCATTTTATTTTCTTCATGATTGTGGTTTTCTCCTGATTCCACACTGGATTGCATCTGTCGGACAGGCCTTCTTGCATCTGCCACAACGGATACATTCCGGACTGTTGGAGTTTTCCACAGGGTCTACAATCATCTGGCAGGCTTTTGCACATTTTCCGCATTTTATACACTTATCCTTATCCACTCTGTATTTATACAGGGACACAGGATTAAATACGGAGTAAAGTGCTCCCAAGGGACAGATATATTTACAAAACGGACGGTAGATTAAAATGGAGAGAATGATTGTTATGACAAGGATCACATTCTTCCATATGTACAGCCAGCCCAGTGCACTACGCATGGATTTATTCAGAAGTACCAGTGGCAGTCCGCCCTCCAGTGTTCCTGCCGGCAGATAAGCTTACAGAAGTACGGTGCACCCTGTCCCATAATATCCACCAGAAACAATGGAAGCAGGATCACAAATACTGCGAAAATCACATATTTCAGCTTACGAAGCAGTTTATCTCCCTTGAATGTACGAATTTTCTTAGGAAATGGGATCTTATTTAACAAATCCTGGATCAGTCCAAAAGGGCAGAGAAAACCGCAGATCAGCCTTCCCACCATAGCTCCGATGAAGATAAGAAATCCCACCACATAATAAGCCATTTTGAAATTCCAGCTCCCTATCACCGCCTGAAGGGAACCAATAGGACAGGCGCCAACAGCACCGGGACAGGAATAACAGTTCAGGCCCGGAACACAGGCATTTTTCAATTTGCCTGTGTAAATTTGCCTGTGACAAAACCGGTAACATGACTGTTTGTAATGAACGCCCACAGTGCCTGAATTCCGTGGCGTGGCCACTCATTAATCTTCATATTTTTGTATTTTGTTTCTTATTACTTTTGTTATCGCTGTTCTTTTTGTTACTCATGATAATTTATTTTCTTCCTATTCATATCTTCCACAGACTTATCTTATGACAATGTTTCCGGTTAAATCATCCTATTCCTACACATTCCATACAGATGTTAATGGCTTTTGTAAACACCACTGCCAGCTCTCCGCGGGAAATTCCATATCCCATAAAGCAGGCTCCCACAAGCATAAGAATCACAGCCGGCCATTTACTGTTCCATATTTTGCTGGTTTTTAATTTTATTCATTTATTTTCCCTCTGTGACATTCGCCAGCTCTTTTTCCACGATCTCTTTCCACTCGTCCAGACTGTGGCTTCCGGAGTAAGTCTCGCCTACAATATTTCCGTTTTTGTCAACAAAGAATGTTTCCGGGAAAGCGGAGATTCCATTGAGACGTCCGTTCATCATTCCGGAATCCGGGATCAGGAATGGATAGGATGCCTTTGTTTTCTCCTGAATTACCTGAGCCTTTTTCACTGCTTCCTCATCCTGTTTTCCACCACTGCCTATTGTATCCCGTGTAACGCCTACTACTCCCACACCTTTATCCTTCATCTCCTGATAAAGCTTCTCCAGATCAGGAATCTCATTAATACATGGAGAACACCAGGTAGTAAAAACATTTACCATAGTCAGATCGTATTTGCTGAAGATATCCTGTGTATAGGTTTTTCCGTCAACTCCTGTTGTTTCAAATTTGCCTACATTTGTTCCTTCAGCTCCATCTGTACTGTCAGAAGTATCCTGTGGCTGATCAAATGCAGAAAGCATCTGGAACGGGGTCATTTCTGTAAGTGTTACCTCAATCCCCTCCACATCCTTTAACAGGTCTGCATCTGCATCCTTGTTTGTGCTGAGATAATATTTATATTTGCCGTCACTGCTGGTGCCCAGTTCTTTATGCTCTGTGCATCCGGTAATCGTATCCAGATCTTTCTGGGATTCCTCATCATACATTCCGATCACACCTACTCTGCTGAGGCTTTTCAGCCAGTCATCATATCCGGTGCCCATCTTGTCCACCTCTGCATCCTTCTGCTCGTCTGTCAGGGTACACCAGCTGGCTGTAGCATATGTCACTGCATCTGCATTATCATTCCATCTCTCATCTGTAAACATGGAAATGTTCTTCTTCTCCATCTGCTCTTTCAGGTCTTTGGAAATCCCTAATTTCATTCCAAGGAATGGATATTCATAAGTATCCTGTGCAGGCTGGGCAATCTCTGACGGTTTGAAAGATCCTGCGATCAAACCCTCGGAAGCTGCCACACTGCCATCTTCTGCTGCCTGAGCATCCTCACCATCCATCTGAACCGCACCTGCACCTGCCTCCTCTGCAGGCACTGCAAGGGTTTCCTCTGCATGTGCAGTTACAATACCTCCCATAGATGTCACACTTAATACACCTGCTGCAAAAATCGCCATTAATCTCATTCTTCTGTTTTTCATTGTAAGTAAGCTCCCTTCATTTTTTACTGTTATGATTTTTATATTACCTTTAAGCCAAGCCGATAAAAACATACACTTCTCTACCTGCTCCTAACCAAATAACTGCTTCACAGTTTAATTGGTTAATTCCTTATGTCTGTCTGCAGATCTGGATTTCATCCCCGCATAACAGGCATCGTTTTATTGATATGCACACATTATAGCATCTGAGAAATAAAATCTGTGTTAAGAAAATAACTTTTTTCGAATTTTATTTCATGGCCAGTCACAGACGAATCTGAAACTTATTAAAAGGACTTTATAATCGGATATTTTAGAGGATTGCTATAATATGAAACATTTTCTTTTTTTACACGAATTTTATACTTCGTGTGCTATGATAAAATTGATAATATATCAGAGTCAAAAATTTAATCGTACAAACGCAAAATATCTTCTGGCCTTTTGACTTTGATATTATAAAACTATGAAACCGGAAATTCAAAAAGGAGACTATTATGCACATTTTAATTATAGAAGACGAAGAACAACTCTGCCGTTCCATGGCAGAGGGACTCCGCATGGACGGATACGAAACAGATACCTGCTTTGACGGGGAAGAGGGACTGGAATTATGTATGACAGAGAATTACGACCTGATCCTTCTGGATCTGAACCTGCCGGGAATTGACGGTCTGGAAATCCTGCGTCAGTTCCGTACCTTCAATACCAATACTCCTGTTCTCATACTCTCCGCAAGAGTACAGATCCAGGATAAGGTAGAGGGGCTGGATCTGGGAGCCAACGATTACCTCACCAAGCCATTTCATTTCGAAGAGCTGGAAGCCCGCATCCGCAGCCTTACCCGACGCAAATTTATCCAGGAGGATGTCTGCCTGAGATGCAGCCGCATTACCTTTGACACACGTACAAGAGAAGCCAGTGTAGATGGCACGCCTCTGGCTCTCACCAGGAAAGAAAGCGCACTTCTGGAATATTTTCTGCTTCACCGCAACCGGATCATCAGCCCTGAGGAAATGATCGAGCATCTCTGGGACGGCAGCGTGAACAGCTTCAGTAATTCCATCCGGGTGCATATTTCTTCTTTAAGAAAAAAACTGCGAACTGCCCTTGGATATGATCCTATACAAAATAAGATTGGACAGGGATATATTCTGGAAGAATAAAAATCATTCATATCTGTACAATAAATATTTTCAGATTTCAAATACTACTATGTCATTATAATGAAACGAAAGGATTTATCTATGAAATTTTATTCAGAAAAACTTTCCCCCCGCAGGCTCTCTCTCCAGTGGCGGCTCACATTGCTGATCTCCGGGCTGGTTATCACAGCCTGTGCACTGATGTATTTCTTCATCAGCCGTTCTGCTGTGACCGGCCTGGAAGGGATCTCCGACTATGTGGTTCTGGTCACCCCCGATAATTCAAACCCGATCTCCATCAATGTAGATCCAAAAATCCTCATCCCTGATCTGGAAAACCAGATCCAGAATACCAAAAACAATTTTTTGTTCCAGAGCATGATTGCCACAGGTATCATTATTCTTCTCAGCAGTATCTGTACCTGGTTTGTCACCAGAAGAGCCCTGACCCCCCTGCGCAGATTCAGCGACAGGATCCGCCAGGTACAGGCACAGAATCTGTCTGAACCGCTGGAAGTCCCACTCTCAGAGGATGAAATCTCACGTCTGACCAGATCCTTTAATGACATGCTTGCACGCCTGGACAATGCCTTCTCTGCACAGAAACGGTTTGTGGCAAGTGCAGCACATGAGCTTCGCACACCCTTAGCTGTAATGCAGACAAATCTGGAAGTTTTTTACAAAAAGCCGGAGCACGCACCCCAGGAATACGACAGACTTTTCACCATGCTTCAGGAACAGACCGGACGGCTTTCCCATCTTGCGGAAATCCTGCTGGACATGACAGGTCTTCAAACAGTAGAGCGTTCTGACACTATTTCCCTTGCAGCACTCACAGAAGAGGTTTTCTGCGATCTGGATCCGGTTGCAGAAAAACATCAGGTCCGGCTTATTCAGACAGATGGCGACTGTACTGTTACAGGCAGCTATATCCTTCTGTACCGGGCAGTTTATAATCTGGTTGAAAATGCGATCAAATATAACCGGCCTTCCGGTTCCGTCACTGTAAGCATTCACACTGCAGAGTCTGCAGTCCTGGAGGTAACCGACACAGGCATCGGTATCTCCCCTGAAAATCAGGAAAAAATCTTTGATCCCTTCTACCGTGTGGACAAATCCCGCAGCCGCGCCATGGGCGGTGCAGGTCTGGGGCTTGCTCTTGTAAGCGAGATTGCCAGACAGCACAACGGCCAGGTAAAAGTAACCCAGAGCAGCGAAAAAGGCAGTACCATTGCTCTGATACTGCCTGAATCAACTGACTATTGATTTTTTCTCTTATTTATTTTTTTCCAGAATCTGAATCAGTTTCTGTGTATCTTCCATAGTAGTAGCCCAGCTTGTGGCAAAGCGGATCACAGAGTGTGTCTCATCATACTTCTCCCAGAATCCGAACTCCACATCCTGGGCTATTTCTTTCATTACATCATTAGACACAATACAGAAGATCTGGTTGGTAGGCGTATCCAGAGAAAGCTGATATCCATACTTCTTCAGTGCAGCCTTGATCTGCTCTGCAGCTTCCATTGCAGGTTTGCCGATCCGCAGGTACAGTCCGTCCGTAAACAGCTCACCAAACTGGATCCCGGCGATTCTTCCTTTGGCAAGCAATGCTCCATGCTGCTTGATGATTGTAAAGAAATGAGGAATCCGTCCTTTCTGCGGTATAACCACCGCTTCTCCAAACAATGCTCCGCATTTGGTTCCTCCAATGTAAAACGCATCACTAAATTCAGCCAGATCAGTGAGAGTCACATCGTTCTCCGGACTTGCCAGTGCATAGGCAAGGCGGGCGCCATCCACATAAAGGGGAAGATGATTTTCCCGGCAGACTTTGCTGAGAGCTGCTAATTCTTCTCTGGAATACAGGGTACCATATTCTGTTGGCTGGGAAATATATACCATTCCAGGCATTACCATATGCTCATAATTGGCATCATCATAGAAATCCTTCACCAGCTTCTCAATCTGCTGTGCAGAGATTTTTCCATCTTTCTGCGGTACTGTCAGAACCTTATGTCCACCAAATTCAATAGCGCCAGATTCATGGGTTGCAATATGACCTGTATCCGCAGCCACAACTCCCTGATAGGATTTCAAAAGTGCATCGATTACTGTGGCATTGGTCTGTGTTCCGCCAACCAACAGGAATACGTCTGCCTCCGGTGCATTGCAGGCTTTTCTGATCTTTTCTTTCGCATCTTCTGTATATGGATCCTGACCATAGCCCACTGTTTTCTCCAGGTTTGTCTCCATCAGCTTCTTCATGATCGCAGGATGCGCACCTTCCATGTAGTCACTGGCGAAATATAAACGTGATTCTGTATTTTCCATTTTTATCGTTATGTCCTTTCTACTGCACTATCTGCGCATTTGACTTTTTTATTCATAGCTTCTGTTCTGTACCGGAACGCTATTCATTCTGTTACTCTATTTTTCTTAGCATTTCTCCCATCTACTCTTCTGACTTTCACAGATGGAGTTCCACTGACAATTCCCACAGATTTCTTTCCTCTTTCCTGATGCCAGGATTTTCTTTTGAACAACATCTGTAAAATCATCAAATTCCATGATCTGTCCATTTTCCAGACCGCACAGTTCCAGCACTGCATTGTCATATGCTTCTACAAGCGAAAAGGAAGAACAGCATCCTTTTTCATTATTCGGACAGGCAGAACAGATCTCGTCTGTATCTGCATGAAGCTGTATCTTTGCTCCCTTCTGGAAAATATCCAGCATTTCCTGCATATGTGCGGAAAACCCATTACTGTATCCCTCACCCTTGAAATATGCAAGGCACATTCCATGGTGAGGGCGTAGTGGAATATTTTTTATAAAAGACATCTTTGTGCACCTTTCTCCTTAATTTTTTAACATATTGGATACTTTAACACAAAGCGTTTTTATTGACAACTTTTTTACTTTATAGTTTACAATCCAATAATTCTATATACTGATCGGATTTCATCAGACTTACTGAATAAAATCAGAAAAATCCTTTTTTACTTTTTCTTCATTTACCAGCCTTAGCTACCCTCATATTATAAAGAAAGGTACCCAATGATGCCAGAATAATCAGCACATATCCTGTAAAGCTGTACTTATCCGGAATCTCTCCAAACAGGACAAATCCCAGCATCGTGGCAAAAATAATCTGCGAATAATCAAAGATGGAAATCTTCCCTGCAGGTGCATAGGTGTATGCAGCCGTAATCGTAAACTGTCCGCCCGCTGCGAATAATCCTGCCATCAGCAATGTCACAAGCTGCTTCATACTCATGGGTGTGAAATGGAACAACATCCAGGGTACAACCGACAAGCAGGAGAAAAATGAAAAATAAAACACGATAACCGGTCCCTTCACTCCGTGAGTTCCCAGTACACGCACCATCGTATACGCAATTCCTGCTCCCAGTCCACCGCAGACTCCGATCAGTGCCGGAACAAGTGCCGCATTCTGAAATCCCGGTTTCACTACAAATAAACATCCGATAAACGCCAGCGCAACACACGCTGCCTGTGCCGGTCTGATCTTTTCCTTTAACAAAAGGAATGAAAAATAATCGCAAAACGGAGATAACTTATTCAGGATCGATGCATCTGCCACCAACAGATGGTCAATGGCATAAAAGTTACACAGAATCCCCAGTGTCCCGCACACACAACGCAGGATCAGCGGTCCCCAGTATTTCTTATCCACCTTCGGCACTGTACGATTTTTACAGAGAATCACCGCTGCAAACACTGCCGCCACCAGATTCCGGAAGAAGCTCTTCTCCACAGACGGCAGATCACCTGCCAGACGTACGCTCACATTCATACAAGCAAAGAAAAACGCCGACAGGATGATCATTATCATACCCTTTATGTAATTTTCCTGTTTCATCAGATTTAACCTGCCTTTCTGTCCATGCAGACAGCTTCTTTTTATCATATGCTGTCTGTCATCTACCTGTTAATCATAGCACGGACAATCGTTTTAGTACAAATAGATTTTTTATTTCAATTCGTCCTAAGCCATGATATACTATAAGAGCTGTCGAACCTCCAGCAGAAAGGAGGTGAGTTTCATGGAAGAAATTCTCGTCACATTTCTTGTCTCTGTTTTAGCAGGCGTAGTTAGCTACTACATATGCAAATGGCTGGACGGCAGACACTAGACAGCAACAGCCCAAACGGAACAGCTCACCGTAACGAGCAAGAAAGCCCTCAGAGCTGCAACTCTGAGGGCTTTTGTTTCTTTAGTTCGCTTCATGGAATCTCGTCACATTCCTTAGCTACTGTTAGTATATGCTGAAAAAAATAAAAAGTCAACTTAAAAATAATATTAGGTAGTGTAAATTTACTGTAGGAAATTTACACTACCCTGCTTTTACATCCCATTGACTTTTCCAAAAGCTTGTGTTACTCTAAAGCGTGTTTGAAAATTGTAACGCACATCTTGCGTAAAGCATTTTTCAAATACGCTCTAACAAAAGAAAATCTGCATAATGGATAATAACAACGGGAGCCTGTGAGACAGGCTGAGAGGAAGATTGATCTTCGACCGCACCTGATATGGATAATGCCAGCGTAGGGACTGTATTTGTATATTAAAATCTGCCAGTGTGTTATTCCGGCAGATTTTTTTGCAGGATTTTATCTGTTTCCTGCACAACTGATAATGTCTGCTTCGGCAGACCAAATCTTCATTTCAAGGAGGTTCATTATGAACACAGACAGATCAAAAACACTCAGAATGGTCATGCTCGCCATGATGGTTGCCATCGGCGTTGTCATCTCACCCATTCTGAGAATCGAGGGTATGTGCCCTACTGCACACCTGATAAACATCGTCTGCTCCGTACTTCTGGGACCGTGGTATTCACTTCTTTGTGCCACTCTCATCGGAATCATCCGCATGATGTTTATGGGTATCCCGCCACTTGCACTGACAGGTGCCGTATTCGGCGCATTTTTATCAGGCGTTTTCTACCGCGCTTCTCATGGAAAGATTATCTGCGCAGTGATCGGTGAAATCTTCGGAACCGGTATCATCGGCTCTCTGGTTTCCTATCCTGTAATGGCATTTCTTATGGGCAGAAGCGGACTGAACGCATTTTTCTATACACCAATGTTTCTGGCAGCAACCTGCATGGGCGGCACCATTGCCTATTTCTTCCTGAAAGCATTAAGTCACGCAGGAATGCTTGCCAAATTTCAGCAAAGCCTTGGAGCAAAAGTATATGATCGTAAATCAGACAAATCCCAGACAATTAACCAGAGCAGCACAGCCGCTGATTCATTGCATCACTAATCCGATTTCTATTCATGACTGTGCGAATATTATTCTGGCGGCCGGAGGCCGCCCGATCATGGCAGAACATCCTGCTGAAGTAGCTGAGATCACCAGCCATGCTCAGTCACTGGCACTGAATCTTGGAAATATCACCGATGCGCGTATGAAATCCATGCCTGAATCTCTGAAAATCGCTGCCAGTCTCCACATACCTGTTATGCTTGATCTGGTAGGAACCGCCTGCAGCAATCTGCGCTATGAATTTGCGCAGAAGCTTATGAACATCCACATGCCCGAACTCCTTAAAGGAAATATGTCTGAACTTCTTGCCATGTCCGGACAGACCGCACATGCAATCGGAATTGACGCAGGTGTACAGGATGTGCTTACAGATGCCAATCGTTCCCACCTGAAAGAACTTTTCCAGGAAAAAGCTTCCCAATGGAATACTACACTTCTTATCACAGGCAAAGAAGATATGATCGTCTCCGCCAGTAAGTGTGAATTTATCACAAACGGTACTCCTGCCATGTCACAGATCACAGGAACCGGATGTATGCTTGGAATGATCTGTGCCACCTATCTGGCAGTTACAGACCCATTTACAGCGGCCCTGTCAGCAGCCAGAGAATTTGGCACAGCAGGAGAAAGAGCAGAGAAAAACAGCTCCGGACCCGGAAGCTTCCAGACAGAGCTGTTCGATCAGTTTTACAATCTTTTATAAAAAAGTTCCCGTCAGACAATATGGCCAAATTTCTTCCATATTATCTGCGGGAACTTTTTTATGCTATTTCCGCACTGCGCATCTTTCCCAGTTCTCGTCTCGCAAACACAATTGCCAGCACAAATGCCGCTGCATCTGCGATCGGTCCTGCATACATCACTCCATCAATTCCCATAAACAACGGAAAGATAATGATCAATGGCAGAAGAAAAATCACCTGCCGTGTCAGAGACATTACAATACCCAGCTTCGCCATACCGATAGAAGTAAAGAAACCGGAAGATACCGGCTGGATACCGTTTGCAAAGGTCATAAACATAAATATTTTCAGATAACGTTCTGCAAACTGAAAATACAGATCACTTCCTGTTCCGAAGATACCCACGATCTGGTGTGGAAATATCTGGAAACAGAAAAAAAAATATCGTTGCAATTACTGTACAGGCAGTTACAGAATAACGGTATGCCTGTCTTACTCTGTCATATTTCTTTGCTCCGTAGTTAAATCCCCAGATTGGCTGACTGCCCTGAGAAATACCAATACAGATTGCCATAAACACCATATTGACTTTGGAGATAACACCTACACAGGCAATGGGAATATCACTTCCATATACGGAATTTGCTCCATAATAACGCAGAATATTATTTAATACGATCTGCACGATCGCCATGGCAATCTGATTAATGCAGGATGCAAGTCCCAGAGAAATAATTGCTTTAAGATATGACAGCTTTGGTTTCAGCATCCCACCGGACAGATACATTTTGCGGAACTTACAGAAGTACACAATTACCAGAACTCCGGAAGCAACCTGTCCGATCACTGTTGCCCATGCAGCACCCTTAATTCCCCATCCGAATCCAAAAATAAACAGCGGATCCAGAATAGTATTGATGATCGCACCTATCATAATACAGACCATAGAATAAGTCGGACTTCTGTCTGCTCTGACCACATGATTCCCGCCGACAGACAAAATATAAAATGGAAGTCCAAATGCAGTAATACCTGTATAATCAACAGCATAAGGCATAACATCTGCAGTTGCCCCGAACAATGTCAGAAGTGGTTTCAGGAACATCAGTACAATCACAGCAAGTATCAGACCACTGATTGCCAGTGACGACAACGCAGTACCTGCAATCCCGCTGGCTTTCTTCTCCTGTCCTGCCCCCATTTCCAGATTATAATTTGATGCACCGCCAATTCCCAAAAGCAATGCCAGCGCAGTTGCGACCGTTGTAACAGGAAAACGCCACATTTGTGGCTGCATTTCCCAGCATCCCCACACCCTGTCCAATAAAAATCTGATCCACGATATTGTACATCGCACTGACCAGCATACTGATGATCGCAGGAATCGCAAACTTCACGATCAATCCACCTACCGGTGCTATACCAAGCGGATTCTGTGCCTGCGAATTTATCTCCTGCGTACTTTGATTATCTTTTTCCAAGTAAACTCCATCCTCTCTCTACATATTCGATATAATTTCTGTCACTGCTATTTTGTAATAAAACACTTTTCAGGATAATCTCTATTATTTCCCTGCCCCACTATACCGTATCATTTACTTTAACATTTATTCTCTTTCCCTGCAACGTAAAAGCATACCGACTCTTTCTGAATTTTTCAAAAGTTTACATACTTTTTGTCCTTTTTCTATCCGGTATCTCCTTGGAATCATTCCATATCGCTTCTTAAACTGCCGGAAAAATAACTCTGGTTTCATAACCGACACCCAAAGAAATTTCTTCAATAGACAAATCTGTCTGCCTCAACTGTCGCTTTTCATGGCTTTAGAATAACAAAAAATAAGGACAGTTTTTTCAGATTCTTATTTAGAACTGAAAAAACTGTCCTTATTTTTCTATTTTATATCTCTACACCGAAACAACTGCTCTGCAGTTTTCGGTTAAAAACCGCGTAGGTTTATTCACATACTTTGCCTTATACTTAGAATACACAATCGTCTGGTCCTTATACAGTCCATAGTATCCTGAAGCCGCATAACTGATAGAAACAGCAATCAGATAAAAAGGAACTCCCTTAAATCCAAACATTTCAAATGCAATCAGAATTGATGTGATCGGGCAGTTTGTCACTCCACAGAATACCGCCGTCATTCCACATGCAGCACAGATAGATGGCGAAAATCCCAGCCAGTTTCCCATCACACATCCTAATGTAGCTCCTATACAGAACGAAGGAACAATTTCCCCGCCTCGGAATCCTGCACGCATTGTCAATGCAGTCAGTACCAGTTTCCAGAAGAAGTCCAGAGGTCTTGCCTGTCCTTCCTCCACTGCCTTCTCAATCAGCTCTGCACCTGCGCCCATATAATCTGAAGTTCCCAGAAGTAATGTAATTCCAATCACCAGACAGGATCCCACAACTACACGCACATATGGATTCTTAAACCACCTTCCATATGCTCCGGCAACTCCATTCAGCACCATACAGAATACAATACTAATCACTGCACATCCAACAGCGATAGCACCCATTTTCAAACCCGTTTCAATAGTCAGCTTCGGAATATCCACTACATGAAAAGTCTCCGGTGTAACTCCCATTCCTGCCGCAAATCCGGATGCAACCAGGGAAGCAATCATACAGGGCATCAAAGCTGTATAATACATCACTCCTACACTGACTACCTCCAGTGCAAAAACAGCCGCAGCCATCGGTGTTCCAAACAATGCAGAGAATGCTGCACTCATACCACACATAACAATTACATGTCGGTCTTCCTCATCCAGATGAATCCAACGTCCAAGCTGATTGGCAATACTTCCACCAAGCTGTATTGCCGCACCTTCACGTCCTGCAGAGCCACCTGCCAGATGCGTAAGTGCTGTAGAAATGAAAATCAGAGGTGCAGATAAAATCGGCACATCGTCCTGTGATCTCACAGTAGAAAGCACCTGATTCGTACCTCCATCATCCTTACCAAATTTCTCATACAGGTATACAATAATTAATCCCATCACCGGAAGCAGATAGAACATCCATTCATTTTCTTTCCTGCAATTTGTCACACTCTTCAGCACAAAAGAAAACAGTGTACTCGCCGCTCCTGTAATACATCCTACAAGTACCGCGATCATCAGCCATTTTACAAGATTTCCCACATCACGCTGAATCTCACTACTATAATATTGAAGCTTTTTTTTCAGTAAGCTTTTCGCTTCCGTACTTTGTTCTTCCGTGTCATTCTCCTGATCTGCACGCTTTTCCTCTTTCTCCATTTCCCCCTCTTACCTTTCCTTATTATTTTACATACAAATTTGCTATTTCTATTTTAGCATACATTTTCCATATCTGCCAGAAAGATAAGACAGAGAAAATAAAGGTTATTGGAATTATATGTTACTGTTCACTCCGTTCACAGTAACGTAGCCAAAATTCATTCCAGATTGCCTGCGGCAATGGAATTTTTGGCTTGTATGTCTCGGGGATTTTTGGCATATTCATGCCAAAAACACCTCGCGGGATAGTGGTATGTGAACAGTAACAATTTTTGTTACTTGCACTCGTCACTCCATTCTCAGTAATGCTGCACAATTTCCTTTCATCATCTTATAGTAAACCGGGATCAGAAGTGCACAGGCTCCGATCCACGCCATTGGGCTGGCAATACATACAGATGTATATCCGATAATTCCGGAAAGACCTACTGTTGCAGCAATTCGCATAACCAGTTCAATCATACAGGCAGCAAAAGGTGCTTTGCCATTCTGCATGCTCTGGATGGATGTACGGTATACTGCCAGCAGTCCAAGCACAAAGTAAAAGGGAGCTACGATCGTCAGATACATATCTGAATAGTGATAGATTTCTTTTGTGGGATCTGAGAGAAACATTCTTACGATCGGATGTCTCAGCAGCAGAATTCCAATACACATGATCAGGTTAAATGCTTCTGTCTGAATCAGACATGCGCGCACGCCCTGACGGATACGGTCCCATCTGCCTGCACCAAAATTCTGAGCCACATAGTTGGAAATTGCGGTCATCATTGCATTGTTTACCAGTACAGAAAGCTGGTCTGCTTTCGATGCTGCGGTATATCCTGCAACTGCTGCAGTACCCAGTGAGTTTACCACTGCCTGCATGGCAAGCTGTCCGATACACATGACAGACATCTGGAATCCCATAGGAAATCCGGTCTTTAAATGCAAAATTGCGGTATCCTTTAAATCTGTAAAATCTTCTCTGTGCAGATGCAGGATTGGGAAATTTTTTAATCCACTACCAGACTCAGCACTGCCGAAAAAACTGTGACAGAATAGTCGCCCATGCAGCACCGGCCACCCCCATATGAAACGGTACAATAAACAGAATATCAAGAAAAATATTTAATACAGATGAAAATACCAGGAAATACAATGGTGTTTTACTGTCTCCCAATGCGCGGAGCATATTTGAGATCATGTTGTAGAAAACGGTAGCACCTGTACCAAGCAAAACTACAAACATATAGTCGTATGCTTCACCGGAAATATCAGCAGGAATCTGCATCCAGCGCAGAATCTGATGAGAAAGCAGACAGCAGGTCAGTGTCAGTACTACTGTAAAGGCAATACTCAGAAGTGTGGAAACCGCAACGCTCTTGCGCATTCCTTTTTCATCCTTTGCCCCGCATTTCTGTCCCAGACAGATACCAAACCCACCTGTAAATCCATTGATAAAACAGAATACAAAATAAATAATAATACTGGTGGAACCTACTGCTGCCAGGGAGTCTGCTCCCAGCGTTTTTCCTACGATCACAGAGTCCGCCAGTGTATAAAAAAGCTGAAACAGATTTCCCAGAATTACAGGAATCGCAAATTTCAGCAGTGACCGGAACGGATTACCTGTAGTCAGATCCATTTCTTTTGATCTTGCCATGTTTCCTACTCCTCTCCTTGCACGATGTGCATACCAACGTTATAATTGTGGTTATAACAAGCATTGTAATGAATATATCCTGTGATAAATTGTCAGATCGTGTTGATGATCATGCTTCTGTGAGCAATTCATCACAGCGTACATATAATAAAATCGGAGAACTGTAATATGGCTATGCGTAAAATTCTTGTAGATGAAACCAACCGCGAACTTTTGTGAACATGGAACTGTCGGTTTTCCCATGACCGTTAATCATGATGACCTGTGGGCATTGAGGGAAAAAGTGTACCTATCCACTGGCACAATGACCTGGAGATCAGTCTTCCCAGAGAAGGAGAAGCTATCTATCAGGTGTATCAGAAAAGCTACACTGTAAGACCTGGAGATGTTCTTCTTCTGAACCGTAATGTACCTCATAGCTGTCATTCATCTAATAACAGTCATGCCAGATACAGTACCTTTCTGGCACGTCCGGATTTCATATATGGCGAATACGGAAGTGATGTGGAACGCAGATGTTTTCGTCCTTTCCTCCAGAATTCTTCTGTTCCCTGCATCCTTCTTGCTTCCGGAAACTCATGTACCCGGACTGTGATCCAAAAGCTCAATGAAACAGAAGCCCTCTTTGATCAGAAGACCTTCTGTTATGAGTTGAAGATCAAGGGGCTTCTCTGTGAAATTTTCGGTATGATTCTCTGCGAACACCAGAATGATCTTGCAAAATTTGTTCCAGCCAACCAGCTGGAACTGGAAAGGCTGGAACAGATGCTGGATTATCTTAATACGCATTTTGAATCCGTAATCTCTCTGCAGGAGCTGGCAGACCAGGTTGCATCTGTCCAAAGAGGTCTGCTGCCGCCTGTTCAAAAAATGACCGGCAAAACAATTAACCGGCCTATCTGGAAGAATATCGTGTCAACCAAAGTCTGCCACTGGTTCAGAGCTCCCAATATTCTATGATCCAGATTGCAGATATGACAGGCTTCAGCAATGCCAGCCGTTTTGCCCGGGCATTCCGCAGACAATTCGGATGCAATCCCGGTGAATACAATTCTCTTAAGCTGCAAAAGTGCTAGAGCGTGTCTGAAAATGACTTTCTGCAATGATGTGCGTCACAATTTTGTGGGATATTTTTGCCCGGGATGATGGGCGCGTAGCGGG
>ENA-OPZD01000065-OPZD01000065.1-human-gut-metagenome-genome-assembly--contig:-NODE-65-length-42992-cov-5.021906_pt1 | contig 42992 bp, 34 predicted proteins | sample MGYA00242479_ERZ504495 | MGnify/ENA primary metagenome ERZ504495 (study PRJEB26092, sample SAMD00036286) | human gut metagenome | host: Homo sapiens | study: EMG produced TPA metagenomics assembly of... | reverse complement strand
CCATGATGCTCGGGCCGGTGGATCCGGACTGGGCGGCGACGTTCTTGCCCGCGAGGTCGTCAACACTCGCGATGTCGTCGTTGTCGGCGAGAACGAGGATGGACTGCTGCGTGCTGTAGTACGGGCCGGCGAAGGAGATGAGCTTCTTGCGGTCCTCGGTGATGGAGTAGGTGGCGAAGACGGCGTCGACCTGGTCGTTCTGCAGGACGGACTCGCGCGTGTCGGACGTGACCTGGGTGGTCTCGAACTTGGACTCGTCGCCCAGGATGTAGCGGACGAGCAGCTGGGACAGGCCGGCGTCGAAGCCGCGGAGCTTGCCGTCCTTCTCGTTGAGGAGGCTGAAGAGCATGGAGGTCTGGACGACGCCCAGGCGCATGGTGCCGGCCTCCTTGATCTTGCTCGCCCACTCGCTCGCGGCGACGGTGGCGTCATCGGCAACGGAACCGGCTGCGATCAGCTTGTCATATGCATCGGCGTCGAGCGCCACGGGCTCCTGGTCCTCGGCAGCATCATCGGTGGAGGCAGAGCCGGCGGGCGTGGACGCGGGTGCCTCGCCACAGGCGGCAAGCCCGAGCGTGGCGACGCCGGCGGCGGCAGCGCCGAGCACCTGGCGACGGTCGAACATGAACTCACGGGTCTTACTACTCAATGGAAACTCCCCTTCCGTTAGAGGCGATTTGTTAACCTACCAAATTATAAGGTTAGATTACAGGCGTCCAAAAACGCTTGTAAGGTGTTATGCCCCAAATACCCTAAGTTGTAACAAACACCATGATGGTTTCTTTTTTGCCGGGTCGTCACGCTTGCGCGCGCGACATCCGCCCGATTTAGCACTACGCCTCCGCATCCTCGGACAGCAGGCACCGTACATCGGCAACGACGCCCTCAACCGTCACGCCGTTCTCGGCAAGCAGCTCATCGACATCGTAACGGTCGGGGAAACCCTTGGACACGCCATAGCACAGCACGCGGGAGTCCGTGCCACCCAGATACCGCGCGACCTTCTCGCCCCAGCCCCCCTCGAGCACGCCATCCTCAAGCGTCACGACCACCGTATGCGCTGCAGCGATCTCGTTCAGCGTATCCTCGTCAAGCTCCGTGGCAAAACGCGGATTCACGAGCGTTGGAGAAAGCCCCTCGCCCATCAGCGCATCGCACACCCGCTCGCCGAGGCCAAAGAAACTGCCGAGCGCCATCACGGCCACATCCTCGCCCTCGCGGACCACTTGGTAATGCGGCGTGTCGAACGAGAGTCGATCATCACCGTAAACGAGCCCAGGCCGACTCTCGACCCCGTTGCCGGGAACGCGAATCACCACGGGCCGTGTATCCTGCGCCATCGCCCAATCGAGCATGGCCTCGTATTCCTCGCGGCACGCAGGGGCAAGGCAACGCAGGTTGGGCATACCCCCCATGAGGGCGAGGTCGAAGAAGCTCAGGTGGGTGGCGTCGGAGGTGCCGAACACCGAGGAGCCAAAGTCCAGGAACACCACGGGCAGGCAGTTGAGGCACACGTCGTGCCAGAACTGGTCGTAGGCGCGCTGCATGAATACACCGTACAGACCCAGGACCGGCTTAGCACCTGCGCGAGCAAGGCCCGCCGCATACGTCACGGCGTGCTCCTCGGCAATGCCCACGTCCACGAATTGCTTGCCTGCGCGTGCACGACGCCAGGGGGTGAAGCCCATGATGTAGGGCGTTGCCGCCGAGATTCCCACCACGCGCGAATCCAGCTGCATGGCGTTCAGCAGATAGGCGCCGGTGATGCCGGCGTAGGTCTCGGAATCCTCGCAGCGGTGCGGGGAACACGTCATAGCTGCCCGACTCGATATCGAACGGCCCACGTGGTGCCAACTTTCCGAATCCGCCGCCGCGGGCTCGTAGCCGGCTCCCTTGGTGGTGCACACGTGCACCACAATAGGATGGTCGACGTCGCGGACATCGCGAAGGACGCGCTCAAGCTCGGCCTCGTCATTGCCCTTGGCAACGAAGCGATAGTCGAGCCCCAAGGTGCGGAAGAAATTGTTGGGGGCCTCGCCACCGGTCTCGCGAAGCTCCGCGAGGTTGCGGTAGAGGCCGCCGTGGTTCTCGGCGATGGACCAGCCGTTGTCGTTCACGATAACGATGACCCCGGAGCCCAGCTCGGCCAGGGCGTCAAGGCCCTCGAACGCGAGCCCGCCCGAGAGCGATCCGTCGCCAATCACGGCGACTACGCGATAATCCTCGTCTTTAAGGTCGCGAGCCTTCGCCATACCGCAAGCAAGGCTTACCGACGTGGAGGTGTGCCCCATGGAGAACAGGTCATGTTCGGATTCATCGGGATTGGAGAAACCCGAAAGCCCGCCGAATTCCGATGGATCGAGATAGTTGCTCGCACGACCCGTGAGCATCTTATGAGCATAGGTCTGATGCGAAACATCGAAGACGATCTTGTCGTGCGGGGAATCGAATACACGGTGCAGAGCCACCGTCAACTCGACGACGCCCAAATTGGACCCAATGTGACCTCCCACCGAAGCGGAGCTCACCAGAATGGCGCGACGGATCTCCTCGCAAAGAATCGGCAGGTCACAGGGCTCGAGGTCCTTGACGTCTTGCGGCGATGAAATGCGTTCCAGCAGCATGCGTGCGACGAACCTCCCTGGACGCCGAAAAGTAGCAACGTATTGTCTCAGAGTACCAGTTTCCCACACTCCGGTGATGAAGATGTGCGGCATCCGCCGAACGGCAAGCACGAAGTACGTCGTGGCCGCGTGGCTTGCGACCGTCAGCGCCCGTCTCCAACTGCTCCCCAGCTGCTCCATCCGCCCGCAGCTGATCAGGTACGCCCAGCGAGGAGGACTTCCTTAAACCCGCTTGTGGCGTTTAAGAGCGCGGGCGACGGTCAGGGCGAACCCCACGGCAACCAAAACGGCCGTGATCATGTACACCACGCGATAGCCGGAGAGGAAGATGTCGGGCCGGCCTTCAACGAACGCCGTGACCGGGTGCCCCGCGGCCGCGCCCATCTGCCCGTAGAGGATGGAGGTGGAACCGGAGATGCCGATCGCCATGCCCAGGTACCGAGCGAGCGCGCTGGCGCTACCGGCGAAGCCGAGCATCTCAATGGGCACCGACCCCATGATGAGCGAATTGTTGGGCGACTGGAAAATCGACGTACCGCATGACGCAAGGCCCAGGCAGAACAGGATCCAGGGAATGGAGGCGTCCATCCCCAGCGTCCCAATGAGATACAAGCCGACGCTGAACGACGCCAACCCCACGCACGTGGGCACCTCGCAGCCAATGCGATCGGACACCGCACCGGAAATAGGACCGACAAGTGCGTTGGCCAGGGGGATAACGCAGAAGATGAGACCGGAGAGACCTGGATCGAACCCTCGAGCGTCCTGGAGATAGAACGGCGTCATGAGTTCGTAGACGCCAATCGCCACAAAGCTGATGAACAGGCAGATAAGGTTCACCACGAAATGCCTATCGCAGAAGATGCCAAACGCCACCAAAGGCTGTTCGACCGCACGCTCGTGACGGACGAACAGAACGAGCAGTATAACGCCCACCGCAAACGAACCGGCAACAAGCAGCCCGGGGTTGCTCTGCAGCATGGTGACGGACAGGAATGTGAGCAACATGCCGGGGACGAGTAGAACCGCGCCAAAGACGTCCATGGTCCCACCCTCGACTGTGGACCCTGTGCGCGGCAGAGTAAATCGGCCCAGCACAAGCGAGAGCACACCCACGGGAACGTTGATGAGGAAGATATACTCCCAAGGCATCACCGCCACGATGAAACCGCCGAGCACGGGCCCGCACATCATGCCGAGCGCGACAAAGCTCGCCAACAGCCCCACGCGCGACCGCGCTCGCGAGCGGGAAACGCCTCGGTGATGATGCCCATGTTGTTCGCCATGGCCGATGCCCCGCCGATGCCTTGCACCGCACGGGACACCACAAGTGCGGGCAGCGTGGTGGAAAGGCCGCACATGAGTGAACCGATGGTGAAGATCACCACGCCGAACTCGAAGAAACGAACCTTGCCGTGCAGGTCGCCCAGGCGCCCGAACACGAGCAGGAACGCGCACATGGTAAGCAGGTAAACCGATGAGACCCATTGGATCTGACCAAGGCCGGCTTCCAGGGCCTTCTGCATCACGGGGAGGGCCACGTTGACGATGCTCGAATCGAGCGTAGCCATAAAGGTCATGATGAGCACCGTGAACAGGATGGCCCATTTGTTCGGCTTCTTTGCCGCATCGGTCGTTTGACTCATGCGCGCCCTTTCCACATAAAAGCGGGTTCCCACCTCATAGCAGCATGAGCTGAGAACCCGCGTCGGTTCGGTTGCGCTATTTTTGCATGGAACGGCGCGAACCTCCATGCACATCTCGTCACTTCATGCCAAAACCAAGGCTGCCGCGAAAGGTAACTCTCGCGGCACTCTCGGCACGAATATGCCGAAAATCCTCCGCGAAAGTACACTCTCGCGGATGCTGTGGACACGTGCGGAGGTTGTCTGCACGCGTATGCGAGGTTGTCGAAGGCCTCGGTTACCGCGCCGCCTCGAGCTCGAGCAGGGCGCGTTTGCGCTCCACGCCACCGGCGTATCCGGTGAGCGATCCGTCCGCACCCACCACGCGATGGCAGGGCACGATGATCGAGATGGGATTTCGGCCCACTGCCGCACCAGCGGCACGCGGAGAGGGCGTCTTTGCGGCATCGCCTTCCAGCCCCGCTTCCGTGAACCCGCGGCGACGCGCCACCCGATGGGCCAATTCGCCATAGGTGACCGTCTCGCCATAAGGGATCTCAAGCAACGCGACCCAAATCGCATGTTGGAACTCGGTGCCCTCGATGTGCAGAGGTGGGGTCCAACGCGGCGCTTGACCGGCGAAATACGCGTTCAGCCACGCCCATGCACGCTCGAGCACGCCCACCGCAGCGGTATTCCGCGGGTCCTCGGCGTTCAGGGGGCTGCACCCGGATACGGCATCGCAGCCCTCAATCTTCTCGCACGTGACGGCAGGTGCGGCCTCGGCATGCGGCTCGGCATGCACGGCAGCGTTCACCGCGTCCTCGAATACACCTCGCTCCATGTCAAAGGAGGGCTCATCGCCCTCAAGCGTGGAGCCGTAATGCGCTTGGTCGGCAAACCACAAACCCGTGAGCCCACGCGCGTCGGCGGCAAGCGTGATGTCGCCTAGCGGCGAGTGGTAGGTGGTGGTTATCATGCGGTCCCCCTTACAGCACAGTCGATTCATTGTACCGCCGCCACAAGGTCACCTTGCCTGGCACGCTGGGATATATACGGTACGCAGTGTGGCTTCGCTTCACTCCATAAAACACCGCTACGGTATATATCCCAGCGCTCCCCCTTCCGCACCTGCAGCGCTTCAACCTCTTTATCCCGCCTGCATAGGTAGATGAGTTCAAAAGCACTCAATCGCCGATTTAGCCGAGCACGAGGCGTGGCGGGCCTTATATACCGTAGGAGCGTTTTTGTGGAGCGAAGCGGAACCACGCTCCGGAGCGTATATAAGCCCGCCACGAATCAGGTGCAGCTACTCGGCGCTCTTGAGGGCTCCCACCATATCGATCTTGTCGAGGCTGCGATTGGTCATCTGGTTGATGATGAGCGTGAACACGAGCGCCATGATCGAGGCGAACACATACGTCTGGGGCTCGACGATCGTGTCGAAGAACAGCGACGGCATGCGCAACACGTACGTAAGGAACCGCGTGATGAGGTACCCGAGGGGCCATCCCGCCACGATGCCGATGAGCGTGAGGACAATCGTCTCCTTGTTGATGTAGCGATACACCTCGCGCCGGCGGAAGCCCAGCACCTTGATGGTGGCGAGCTCGCGTTCGCGCTCGGAGATGTTGGTGTTGGACAGCGTGAAGACCACGGCGAACGCCAACGCAGCCGCCATGACCGTCACCACGTACACCACCACGTCGATGATCTTGAAGCTCTCTGAGAAATCATTGGCGATCTTGGTGGAGCTCGACACACTCACGAACGTGTTCCCAGCAGAGAGCTCATCAGCAAGGGCGATCTTTTCGGCATCCGTGCCCTCGAGACTGACCAGGAACGCGTTGGGTATGCACGGCTCGCCAAAGGCCTCTTGGTAGGCACTCTCCGTCATGAAGATGAAATTTCCCAGGAAGTTAACGGTTATGCCGTCCACACGGGCGCTGCCGGTTTGCAAGGCGGTGCCCTGCAGCGCGAGCTCGTCGCCCAGGCCAAATCCCAACACCTGCTCGGCGTTCTTCGTGATGAGCGCTCCGTTATCCTCACGCGGGAGTCCAAGCTCCTCGCCGCCCATCGCCGGAGCAAGGAACGAGGTATGGGAGCCGTCCTCGGTCTTCATGTAGGCAGACAGGTCCGCGTTGTCGGGGACAACGATGAGCTGGATGTTCTCCTTCACGCCGCCAAACTCGGCGGTGACCGTATCGACGCGCGCCTCGAGCATCGTGTCGATGGCACCCGTGGCGCGCAGTTCGTCCTCACCCTGGGAGAAGTCCGCGTCGGCCGTCACGGCCAGCAGGTCGTAGCGCACGATGCCCTCCGAGCCGTACTGGCGCGGCTTGAGCGAGATCACCGTGTCGCGAATGCCCAGGCCGCAGATCATGAGCGCGGTGCACCCGGCAATACCGAAAACCGTCATGAGGAAGCGCTTTTTGTAGCGGAAGAGGTTGCGCGCGCTCACCTTGTTGAGGAAGGAGAGGCGCCGCCACACGGGCGTGATGCGCTCGAGCAGGATGCGCTTGCCCGCGCGCGGGGCCTTGGGGCGCATGAGTGAGGCAGGCGTTTCCCTGAGCACGTGGCGGCACGCGAGAAACGTTGCGCCCACGATTCCGACGGCGAACAGGGTGATGCCGAGTGCCGCCGTGAACGCGTTGAAGTGCAGCTGGAACGGCGGCAGCGCGTACATGGTGGTGAAGATGGTGAAGATGATCTCGGGCAGCACGATGAAGCCAAGGGCGTCGCCTGCAATGCCGCCGGCCACGCATGCGGCGAACGAGTAGATGAGGTACTTGGAGAGGATGCGGCCGCGGCTATACCCGAGCGCTTTGTACACACCGATGAGTCCGCGGTCTTCCTCGACCATGCGCGTAACCGTGGTGAGGCTGATGAGCACCGCCACCGTGAAGAAAATGAGGGGGAACACCGTGGCGATGGACTCGATGGAACTCGCGTCCGACTCGATGCTCGCATAGCTGGCAAGCGAGCTGCGATCCTGGATGTACCAGGTGGCACGCTCGATGCCATCCACCTCGGAACGTGCATCGGCAAACTTGGCATTCGCGCTGGCCTTTTGCTCATCGAGCTCCGCTTGGCCCTCGGCGGCGTCGGCAGAGCCCTCGGCAAGCTCGGCGCGACCGCCCTCAAGCTGCGCCTCGGCGCTGGCGCGCTGTTGGTCGAGGGTTGCCCGCGCCGCCTCGAGTTGCCCTAGGCCCTGGTTCGCCTTGGCGCGGGCCGCGTCGAGTTGCACCTGACCAGCCTCGATCTGGCTGAGCGCCGCTTGCGCCGTGGGCTTGCTCAGCACCGCGTCCGCAATACCATCGGCCTGCGATGACATATCGAAAAGCTGGCCCGAGAGCGTCGTCAGCGTGTTCTTGATGGCGAGGACCCGGTTCTTGGCCTCTTGGATATCTGATTCGCTTTCTGGATATGCGGAAACGAGTGCCTTGATCTGCTCGATCTGACCCGAGAGGTCGGGGCGAATGGCGGCAAGCCGGTCGAGCGCGGCGAGCGCCTCCTCCTTCGCTGCGGGATCGCCCACGGGCAACCGATCCAGCGCAGCGACGATCCCATCGCAAAGCTCCTCGGCCTGCTGTAGTTGTCCAGACGCCTCGTCAATGTATGCCGTGATGGCCGTGGTGAATTCCGCCTTTGCCGTGGCGTCACCCTCCAGCAACCGCTGCCAAGCGGCCTCTGGCCACGTATGGCCGGTGAGCCCGCTGTTCATGATCGCCTTGAGCGTTGCGGCTCCCGACTCAGCCTGAGCTATCTGCGCGAGAGCCGACTCAGCTTGAACGCGTCCAGCGTCGAGCTCGGTCTGCCTGGCGTCAATGACGGCCATGCCGGAAGTCAACTGCGTGCGAGATGCATCGAGCTTGGTCTGGGCGTCCGCAAGCTGGCGGCGCGCATCCGCCCCTTGCGCCGCGAGCGCGGCCTCGCCCTCGGCTATCTGAGCAAGTGCATCATCAATCTGGGCCTGCGCATCTTCGAACTGCTTGTCCGCCTCCGCCTGCGCGTCGTCGACCTCTTTGCGTGCATCGGCTTTGAGGCCCTCGCTCCGTGCCTCCTCGCGCTGCTCGCGAATGTCCTCAACGCGCTGTTTCACCTCATCGACCATATCCTTGTACTCATCGGAGTAGGTCATGAGATCTGCCGCGCCTTTTACCGTGAGGTAGGCAACGGTGAACGTGCCACGGTCCAATACGGCGCCGGGTGTGAGGAAAAATGCGTACTGCGATCCTCCCGAGCTGCGAAAGCTCATAGTTTTGCTACCCGCGTTCACGTCCATGGGGTCGAGCACGGAAGCTGTGATCGTGTACTCGCCGCGCTTGAAGATGGCGGAGGAGCCTCCCGCTGCCAGGGCCGTATCGTCAGCGGCGTCGGCGGTCCCCGTGGCATCGGCGGTCACCGCAGCGCCGGCGGCTCCCGCGTCGTCGCCCGCTTCGCCAGCGTCGTCGGTGGCCCCTGCGGCGCTGGGCTCCTCGCCTTCGCCCTCGAAGGTCACGGTATCACCGATCTTCTTGCCGCTCACATCGAGGTACTTCTGCGTCACGGCGGCCTCGTTGACATCGCGCGGCAGGCGCCCCTCGATCACCTGGGGTTCATTCATCCCCGCCGGCAAGAGCGCCTTGAGGTCAACCTTCGCGCTTGCACCTTTGACCTGAGTGTATGCCGTTTCGGAATACCCGCCCTCTACCACATCGACACCGTCTATCTTGGCCAGGGCCTCTATATCGCCCTCGTCCAGACCCAACGTGGACTGAATCGAGATGTCGAACAGCCGCTGGCTGTCGTAGTAGCTGTCGGCGGTGAAGCGCAGGTCGTCGCAGGCGGCCTTGAGGCCGACGAGCATCGTGGCGCCCAGCGCGGTGATGACGAACAACGAGATGAACCGCTTGAGATTGCCCGTGATGGTGCGGGCGATGTCCGTTCTGAAACGCGTTTGGACGCCGGTTACCGGAACGACGGTCCGTCTTTCTCCCCTTCATAGACACCGTCGCCTACCACTCGATATCGGCGATGGGTGTGGGTGTGGCGTTCACGCGCATGTCGGTCACGCGGCCGCTCTTGAAACGGATGAGGCGGTCGGCCATGGGGGCGAGCGCGGAGTTATGCGTGATGATGAGGACCGTGATGCCATCGCGACGGCACGTGTCCTGCAGCAACTGCAGCACTTGCTTGCCCGTCTGGTAATCGAGGCGCCCGTGGGCTCGTCGCACAGCAGGAGCTTGGGGTTCTTGGCCAGCGCTCGGGCGATGGATACGCGCTGCTGCTCGCCACCGGAAAGCTGCGAGGGGAAGTTCGCCATGCGCTCGCCCAGGCCCACCTTGCGCAGGCACTCGGCGGCGTCAAGGGAGTCGGGGCAAATCTGGGAAGCGAGCTCGACATTCTCAAGCGCGGTGAGGTTGGGCACGAGGTTGTAGAACTGGAACACAAAGCCCACGTCGGCGCGGCGGTACTCCACGAGGTCGTCTTCGGAGGCGGAGCTCACGTCGCGCCCGTCGACGACAACGCGTCCACTCGTGGCGGTGTCCATGCCGCCGAGGATGTTGAGCGCGGTGGTCTTGCCCGCTCCGGAGGCGCCGAGGATCACAGCGAGCTCGCCGCGATCGACCTCAAACGACGCCCCATCCAGCGCGTGGACTTCGGCATCACCCGAGCCATAAACCTTCGTCACATCGCTGAACTCGATATATGCCATACGCGGCGCTCCCGTTGCGTGGGTTCCCATTATGAATTGATATACCCACAAGTATAGGCATCAGGCAAATACGTGGGCAGTATGTGCGAATATCGAACCACATCGACCCGACAGCTTGGAGAATACCGATCGCGCTCTTTGCGCTGGCGGACGTTGCGGTGCCTGCGCTCGCAAGAGAACGTGGTTACTTTTGCAGCAGGACCGCGCCGAAGGCGGTGGGGCCGCAGTGGCTGGAGATCACGCCACCAACCTGCGTCCACGTGATGTCCTCGAAACCGAGCTCGCGGGCATATACCTCCATGTCGCCGCGCAGTTCCTCGGACAGGCCCACGGAATACGCGAGACCAATATGCGAAAAATCGATATCGCCCTTCTCGACCATGTGGTCGAGGAACGCACGGGCACACTTGAGCATGGAGCCACGGAATTTCTTGGTGGCGACGAACTTGCCGCCCGTGACCTCGATGCACGGCTTGATCTTGAGCAGATGCGCACCAAGGAACGCCACGTTGGAGAGGCGACCGCCCACCTTGAGGAAGGCGAGGTCGGTGGGGACGAAGCCCAAAAGCACGCGATCCATCACGCTCTCGACGAAGGAGAATATTTCCTCGACCGTCGCATCGGGGTTCGCCTCGATATACTTGGCGGCCTCGACGGCAATGAGCGACTGACCCACAGAGACGAAGCGTGTATCCATCGAGTACACGTAGTCGCGGCCCTCGGCGGCGATCTTAGAGGACTGATGCGAGCAGGTGGTCACCTCGGAATACGCAAGGTGCAGGATGGTGGCTTCGGGCTGCTCGGCGTGGATGCGATCGTAAACCTCATTGAAGTCCGCAGGAGAACAGCCGCTCGTCTTTGGCATCTGACCCATCTCATTGCAGCGCGAGTAGATCTCAAGCGGATCGATCGAGCCGTCGTCCACCGTCTCGTCCCCCATCGTCACGTGCATAGGAACACTCACGATTCCATAGCGCTCACGCAGCTCCGGCGTGACATCTGCGCCGGATTCGACCACGATGACATACTTGCTCATACAGACCACGACCATTCTTATCGTATTCAGACGCGAAAGGCGCCGCCCGCACATCCGTGCAGACGACGCCCTCCGCTGTCATTCCGTGCTTCGACTAGATTGTACACACTTTACTTAGTAGTGTTGCTTTACTCGTGGACGGTTTCGATTGCCGTTGAGCAGCTGCACGCAACGTACGCGGCCTACTCGCAGAGCAGCTTTGCAATCTGGACCGCATTTGTCGCCGCGCCCTTGCGAATCTGATCGCCGCAGCACCAAAACGTGATGCCGCGCAGCGCCTCCGGATTGGAGATGTCGCGGCGGATGCGGCCGACCCAGATGAGGTCTTGGTCGGTCGTGTCCAGCGGCATGGGCCAACGGTCGTGCGCGCTCTCTGCGTTCAGGTCGTCCACAAGCTTCACGCCAGGTGCAGCGGCAAGGGCCTCGCGCGCCTGCTCAAGTGTGATGTCGCGCTCGAACTCGAGCGTGATGCTCTCGGAATGCGAACGAACCACCGGTACGCGCACGCAGGTGCAATTAACGCGGAGCTCGGGCAGATGCATGATCTTGCGCCCCTCGTTTTGCATCTTCATCTCCTCGGAGGTGAAGCCCTCGAACTTCTCGCCGCCGATCTGCGGGATGAGGTTGCTGGCGAGCTGCGCGGCGAATGCGCTCGGTGCGGGAATCTCCTCGCCGCGCCCCATGCAGCCGATCTGCTCCTCGAGCTCTCGCATGCCCGGGACGCCGGCACCACTCGCGGCCTGGTACGTCGAGACGATCATGCGCTTGACACCGGCGATTTGGTGAAGCGGCCAGGTGGGAACGAGGCCGATGATGGTGGCGCAGTTGGGGTTGGCGATGATGCCCTTGTGGTTGAGGGCATCGGCGGCGTTGATCTCGGGAACGACCAGCGGCACGTCCGCATCGAGGCGGAAGGCGTGCGAGTTGTCCACAACCACCGCACCGCGCTTGACGGCCTCGGGGTAGAGCGCGAGCGCGATGTCGTCCTCCGCCGCGCCGAGCACGATGTCGACCCCGTCGAACGCCTCGGGTGCCGCGGCCTCGACCGTGACCTCGCCCCACGGAGTCTCGACAACCTTGCCGGCCGAGCGGGGGCTCGCCAGCAACTTGAGGGAGCCAACCGGGAACTCCTGCTCCTCCAGGCATTGAAGCATCTGCGTGCCCACCGCTCCGGTGGCGCCCACGATGGCGACGGAATATGTCTTCATGTTGTCCCCCTTCTCAAAAGGATATGTCGAATGCCACCCTCACATGACGTGACGAGCGGGCGCATGCTCTGCTTAAAACGGGCTCGGCGTCGGCTCGAGATCGGCCGTGGTAACAATGCCGTTCTCATCGGAGAACGCCTCGTAAATGGTCTTGATGGCGCGGTCAAAATCGCGCTCTTCGACGCCGACGATGATGTTGATCTCGTCGCAGCCCTGGGTGATCATGCGGACGCTCACGCCCGCCTCGCCCAGCTTGCCGAACAGGTGCCCCGAGATACCGGCGCGCCCGCGCAGGTTGCGGCCAACCGTCGCAATGAGCGCCAGGTTCTCGACAACCTCAATCTCCAGCGGCTCGACTTCCTCCTGGATATCGGAGATGAGCGAATACAGGGAGTCCTTGACGTCGGCGGCCTGAACGACTGCGGCAAACTGGTCCACACCCGTGGGCATGTGCTCGACCGAGACGCCATAGCGCTCGAAGACGGACAGGGCACGACGCATGAAGCCAATGCGGCTCTTGGTGCGGTCACGCGAGACGTTGATGGCGAGGAACCCGCGCTTGCCGGCGATGCCGGTGATGATGGGCTCGGAATCGCCCTCTTTGGCGGTCTCGGAAATGATGGTGCCCGGATCCTCGGGCGCATTGGTGTTTTTGATCACGAGCGGGATGCCGGCATCGCGCACGGGGAAGACGGCCTCCTCATGCAGGACGCTCGCGCCCATGTAGGAGAGTTCGCGAAGCTCCTCGTAGGTGATGCGGGGAATGGGCTGCGCGCCCGGCACGATGCGAGGATCGGCGGAGAGGAAGCCCGAGACGTCCGTCCAGTTCTCGTAGAGATCAGCCTCCAGGCACTGGGCGAGGATGGAGCCGGAGATGTCTCCGCCGCCGCGGTCGAGCAGGCGGATCTTACCCTCCTTGGTGGCACCGTAGAAGCCGGGCATGACGAATCCGCCTTCGCGGGCGTTTTCCTTGACGAGCTCCGCCGTGCGCTTCATTGAGAGCGTGCCGTCGTGGTGGAAGGCGACCATATCCGCAGCGTCGATGAACGGCAGCCCCAGGTACTCGGCCATGAGGCGCGCAGTGAAGTACTCACCGCGGCTCACAAGCTCCTCGGTGGTGTACCCGCCGGTACGGGCGCGCTCGGCAAACGCCGCGAACTCATCGCGGATCGGATAGCCGAGGTTCAACTCGTCGGCGATGTCGAAATAGCGCTGGCCGATGTCGGTAAGCAGGTCCTCGCAGGAAACGTGGTAGTTCACGTGAGCGTCTACGAGATACAGCAGGTCGGTGACCTTGGTGTCGGCCTTGGAACGGCGTCCGCACGCACTCACCACCACGAAGCGGCGTGCCGGGTCGGCGTCGATAATCGCCTTGATCTTGCGGAAATGCTCGGCGTCGGCGACGGACGAACCGCCAAATTTGGTGATCTTGATCATGGTGCGCAGAAACCCCTCCCCAGCGCGTGCCGCAAACGGGCAGCGCGACATGACACGTAGGCTGCCACTTTACCATGAGCTAGTAGGGCAGCTCAAAGGTGTCACCATTGTTTCCAAATAAAGAACGTCATGTGGAATGGCGCTGTAAAGGCCCGCGCCTGCGTTCACTTTAGCCAGCCGGAGCGGGACGCTCTGGTACCATGAGCTCCATCTATGCACCCAATTGTGAGGAGATCGCAGTATGGCGACGTACCACAGCACGCGTTCACGTACATCTGAGCTCAGCTCCAAGCAGGCGATTCGACGCGGCATCGCGCCGGACGGCGGTCTGTACGTGAGCGACGCGCTGGGCGAGGCCACCATCAACCTCGCCAGCCTCGCCTCCAAGGACTACTTCGAGCTCGCACGCGAGGTGCTCGGCGCGCTCCTGCCCGACTACAGCGCCGACGAGATCGCCGCCTGCGTTTGCGAGGCCTACGAGGGCACCTTTGCCAGCGACGAAGTCACCCCCGTGGTGCCGCTCGCGCAGGCCCCCAACGCCGATGGCGTGCCCTCCTACGTCCTCGAGCTCTGGCACGGCCCCACCAGTGCGTTCAAGGACGTTGCCCTGCAGATGCTCCCCCGCCTCATGGCCCGCACGGCTGACTCCGCCGCTGAGGATGCGCCCGCCAAGATCCAAATCGTCACCGCGACCTCGGGTGACACCGGAAAGGCGGCGCTTGCCGGCTTTGCCGACGCGCCCGGTGTGGGCATCACCGTCTTCTATCCAGAGGGCAAGGTCTCCCGCGTGCAGGAACTCCAGATGAGTACGCAAGAGGGCGGCAACGTCACCGTCTGCGGGGTGCGCGGCAACTTCGATGACGCTCAGAGCGCCGTCAAGCGCATCTTCGGCGACATCGAGCTCGCCGAGCACCTGGCAGAGCAGGGCGTGATGCTCTCCAGTGCCAACTCCATCAACGTCGGCCGCCTGGTGCCGCAGGTCGTGTATTACTTCGCTGCCTATGCTCAGCTCCTGCGCGCAGGCGCCATCGAGCCGGGCGATGCGGTCGAGTTCTGCGTGCCCACCGGCAACTTCGGCGACATCCTCGCCGGCTACTACGCCAAGCGCATGGGTCTGCCCGTGGCCAAGCTCGTCGTGGCAAGCGATAAGAACAACGTGCTCTACGATTTCCTCACCACCGGTACCTACGACCGTCAGCGCCCCTTCTACACCACGACGTCGCCGAGCATGGATATCCTCATCTCGTCCAACCTCGAGCGCATGCTCTACTACCTGAGCGACGGCAACTGCGAACTGGTCGCGCAGCTCATGGAAAGCCTCAGCGGCGAGGGTTCCTACACCCTGCCCGCCGACTTGCTCGCCCGCATCCAGGAGGTCTTCGGATGCGGTTGGGCCGACGAGGACCAGGTCGCGAACGCCATCAAGGAGTGCTGGGACGCGAACGGCTACGTGATCGACCCGCACACTGCATGCGGCTTCCACGTCCTGGCTGAGCAACCCGCCGCCCCGGATGCCAAGGCGCGCATCCTGCTCTCCACGGCGAGCCCCTACAAGTTCCCCCGCGCCGTCGCCGGGGCGCTCGGCCTGTTCTGTCCTCCGAGCGACTTCGCCTGCATGGACGTCCTCGCCAAGGCGACCGATACCACCGCGCCCGAGCAGCTTTCCACGCTCCAGGACAAGCCCGTCCTCCACACCGACGTGGTCGATATCGACGATATGACCGCCTATGTCGAGCGCGCCGCCACGGCCCTGTAGCGAAACCCGGAGAGCCCCATGATCAAGATCACTGTTCCCGCTACGAGTGCGAACCTCGGCATCGGCTATGACACGCTCGGTATGGCCGTGTCGCTGTACTCGCATTTCACCTTCGAACGCTCGGACGAACTCGAAATCACGGGTTGCCCTGTGGAGTTCCAAAGCGAGAACAACCTCGTGTACGTCTCTTTCGTCGACGCTGCGGGAGTGGGGTGAGGAGCCCTTCCCGGTCAAGCTCGACATCCATACCGAGGTGCCCGTGGCGCGCGGTCTCGGCAGCAGCTCCACCTGCGTGGTCGCTGGCATCATGGCAGCAGCCGCCCTCACCGGCCATACCGTCGACCGCGCTGAGCTCGTCCGCATCGCCACGTCCGTCGAGGGGCATCCCGACAATGTGGCCCCCGCGATCTTGGGCGGTGCCGTGTGTTCCTTCACGCCCGAGGGCGGCCTGCCGCGCTGCCTTCGCTATGACGTGAGCGATCGCTTGCGCTTCATCACCATCATCCCGCCCTACGAGGTCCATACGAGCGAGGCGCGCAAGGTGGTTCCGCAGGAGGTGCCGCTCTCGAACGCGGTGTGGCAGATGGGCCGTATCGCCGGCATGACGCGCGGTCTGGAGACGGGCGACCTCGCGCTCATCGCCGACGCGAACGACGATCGCCTGCAGGAGCCCTATCGCCGGGCACTCATCCCCGACTACGATGCCATCCGCGCCACGTGCCTGGACGGCGGGGCGGGAACGCTGTGGATCTCCGGCTCCGGATCGACCCTCATGGCTGTGACTGACGATACTATCGTCGCCAAGTTCCTGCAGGTGCGCCTCCGCGAGGCCTTCCCCGCCTGCGAAACCCACATCCTCACCTGCGACACCGAAGGCGCGCAGATCGAGTACCTCTAATTTCCAACTGGGGACGTAGTCGTTCTGCAAAACTTGCGATTTGGTATTGACAGCAGGCTTTCGTCAGCTGTCACGATCCCTTACTCAAGTTCTATCATGGCTATGATGCTTGTTTCCGGCATTCGCCCATACCTCGAAGGGAACCCCATGAACTACCAAACAATCGGATCGACTGAGTACGAGCGAGCCGCATCGCAATGGGCGTCATGCGCATGGCTGGAAAACGCGCGATGAGGCCCGCGACATCGTCCAGACGGCACTCAACTGCGGGATGAACTTCTTCGATTCCGCCGACATCTACGGTGCGGGCGAAAGCTCACGCGTCCTGGGGCAGGCCCTGCACGACCTCGGGTCGCCCGCGACGATGTCATCCTCCAGACCAAATTCGGCATCGCTCCCGACTTCACCGGGAAGCGCAACGGCATCTACGACTTCTCGCGCGACCACCTGCTCTCCTCGCTCGAGGCCGAACTCGAGCGCCTGCAGACCGACCACGTCGACTTCGTGCTCCTGCATCGCCTCGACGCCCTCTGCGACCTCGACGAGCTCGGCGACACCATGGCCCACATCGTCGACTCCGGCATGGCGCGCCACATCGGCGTGAGCAACATGGGCCCCTGGAGCTGCGAGATGCTCCAGGCCAATCTCGATCAGAAGCTCGAGGTCAACCAGCTCCAGTTCGGCCTGTGCCATGCCGGCATGGTGCGCATGCAGATGCACGAGAACATGGAGGACGACGCCGCGGCCGACCGTGATGGCGGTGCGCTCTCCTACGCGCAGCTCACAGGCATGACCATCCAGGCCTGGAGCCCTCTTCAGTACGGCATGTTCGCAGGAACCTTCATCGATAACGAGCAGTTCGCCGAGCTCAACGGCGTCTTGGCCCAGATCGCCGAGGAGCGGGGCGTCTCCAAAGAAGCCGTTGCAATCGCCTGGATCTTGCGTCATCCCGCCCGCATGCAGGTTATCTCGGGTTCAATGGATCCCGAGCGCATTCGCGCCATCGCCCCCGGTGCCGATGTCGAGCTTACTCGCCAGGATGGTACGACCTTTATATCGCCGCGGGTAACGACCTGCCATAAGACGGAAAATGTGTTCGTGACGTGCACAAACGGTGCTGACATCATGAACGAGTTGAAAACCGTTTTCGATGGGGAGCATGCGGGTACATCACTAGTACTCCACCCCTCACAAAAGGCGGCGCCAGGTCTCTCCACCGGCGCCGCCTTTTTGTTTGCACTGAAGCTCCCGTTTAGCCTTCCCCGCCGTCGGATCATTCGCCCGCGCGGGGGGCTTCCGGTCCGTCGGGCAACCCGGCTAACCCTGGCAGTTGTGTTCCGCTGCCCTGCCCATACGCAGCCCATGCAGGACCGCTTCGCGCAACTCGGGAATGCGACCCTTGTCCATAGCCGGCACATCCTTGAGCGGATACTCGATCCCAAGCTGCTCGTACTTCACGATGCCCATGGTGTGATACGGCAGGAGTTCCAGCCCCACCACATTGCGCCAGGGCGCGATCAGCCTTCCGAGTGCCTCGCATTCCTCGACCGTGTCGGTGATCCCGGGGACAACCACATGGCGAATGACGACCTTGATCCCGCGTCGCGCGAGCTCGTCACCGAACGCGATGATGTTGTCCGGTGCGCAGCGGGTCAGGTCCTTATGCCCCTGCGGATCGCTGTGCTTGATATCGAGTAGGACGAGATCGGTCTCCGAGAGCACGTTCTCGAACCGCTCCGGACGCTTGGGATTGTACGCATAACCGCAGCTGTCCAGGCACGTGTGGACGCGCCCGTTGGGGTTGTCGTGCATCGCCTTGAAAAGATCGCCCACGAACTCCGGCTGCAGCAGGGGCTCTCCACCCGTGACTGTGATCCCGCCCGTGCGGTAAAACGGGCGGTTGCTCTCGAATTCGCTCATGATGCGTTCGACCGTCACCGGGGTGCCCACACCCTCGCCCACGGCCCACGTGTCGGGATTGTGGCAATATGCGCAGCGCATGGGGCATCCCTGGGTGAACACCACGAATCGCACACCGGGCCCGTCGACCGTACCCATGCTTTCAATCGAGTGCACACGCCCGAGCGCGTAGCTCGATACCTGGTCCCGCAAGCCGTCCAACTGCACACGCGCCATGAGCCATCTCCCCCTTCATCTGTGGTATCCAACGCAGTCACATTTAACCGCTAGGTATCATACCCTGTTGGACATCCATTGCCCCAACGCCTTCAGCGAAATCTTCCTCGCAGCCGCAATGAAGATCGCCTAAGCCATCAGCTTTGACATACAAAAAACGACAATGTGTACCAAATTTCGCGTCTTAATGGCGATTTGGCGATGCCAGATCGGTGCCCTTGCGCATTTGCGCCATGTTTAACGATCAGATCTGCTCGCATGCCGGCGTTGATCCCACATTTCGCGCAATTGTACGCGGATACGCGCTGAAACGAACACGCTTTGGGATAGACACGCTACCCGGCGGTACACATTGTCGATTGTTGTAAACTCATATCTTCAATGGGTCATTGGAAGCCCCCATGCGCAAAGACGGGCGCCAGGTTATCCTGCGCCCGTCTCGTCACATTCGCTCTGCTATCGCGAATTAGAAGCCCTCGTGGAAGGTACGGGAGATGACCTCGTCCTGCTGATCCTTCGTGAGGCTGTGGAAGTTAACGGCATAGCCGGAAACACGCACGGTGAGCTGCGGGTACTTCTCCGGATGGGCCTGGGCGTCGAGAAGCGTGTCACGGTTGAACACGTTGACGTTCAGGTGGTGGCCACCCTTCTCGGCGTACGCGTCGATCATGCTCACGAGATTGTCGGCCTGCGCCTGCGGGATATCAGCGACCTTCATGGTGTTCTCCTTTTCTTGTTTGACGCCCCAACGCGCCAGAATAGGAATTGTTACTGAAAGTATATCAGTAGATGCCGCGCCGGTACGCCAGAATTACGACCGGCGCGGAAACATTACAGACGGACCACGTGGCCCGCGATCTTAGCGATCCTCAGAGCCCTCAGGAGCGGAGGAGTCGGTGCAATCGCAGCAAGCAACCGGGTTCTCGAACTCGATGTCACCGAGGTCGATGTCGCCAAAGAAGACCTCGTCCTCCTTGCCCAGCGCGCCCGGCACGATGGAGAAGGTGTTGGAAATGCCGTCCTGCGCGTCGCGGAACGGAAGCTGGAAACCGAGCTCAGAGACGCGATGGCGCCATGGCTGTCGCGCTGGTGCATCGGGTTGGCACCCGGGGCGAACGGCACGCCGGCCTTACGGCCATCGGGCGTGGCGCCGGTGTTCTTGCCATACACCACATTGGAGGTGATGGTGAGGACAGAGGTGGTGGGCACGGAGTTGCGGTAGGTCTCGTGACGACGGATGCACTCCATGAACTCATGCACGATGTCGTGGGCAAGAGTGTCGACGCGGTCGTCATCGTTGCCGTACTTGGGGAAGTCGCCCTCGATGTTGAAGTCGACGATGACACCCTGCTCGTCGCGGACGGGGTGAACCTTGGCGTACTTAATGGCAGACAGGGAGTCGGCCACGACGGAGAGGCCGGCGATGCCCGTTGCGAACCAGCGATGGACGTCCTTGTCGTGCAGGGCCATCTGAATGGCCTCGTAGCAGTACTTGTCGTGCATATAGTGGATGATGTTCAGCGTGTTCACGTACACGCCGGCAAGCCACTTCATCATGTCCTTGTACTTGCTCATGACGTCATCGAAGTCGAGCGTGTCGCCCTCGACCGGACGGTACTTAGGGCCGATCTGCTTGTGGGAGACCTCGTCCACACCGCCGTTGAGTGCGTACAGAAGGCACTTGGCGAGGTTGGCGCGAGCGCCGAAGAACTGCATCTCCTTACCGACGCGCATGGAGGACACGCAGCAGGCGATGGCGTAGTCGTCGCCGTGGTACACGCGCATGACGTCGTCGTTCTCGTACTGGATGGACGAGGAGGCGATGGAGGTCTTGGCGCAGAACTCCTTGAAGGCCTGCGGCAGGTGCGTGGACCACAGGACGGTCAGGTTCGGCTCCGGGGAGGTGCCCATCGTCTCGAGCGTATGGAGGTAGCGGTAGCTCATCTTGGTGACGAGGGTACGGCCGTCAACACCCATGCCGCCAATAGACTCGGTGACCCACTGCGGGTCGCCCGAGAAGAGGTTCTGGTACTCGGGGGTACGAGCGAACTTGACCATGCGGAGCTTCATGATGAAGTGGTCGACGAACTCCTGGATCTGCTCCTCGGTGAAAGTGCCATTCTTGAGGTCGCGCTCGGCGTAGATGTCGATGAAGGTGGAGGTGCGGCCAATGGACATGGCGGCGCCGTTTTGATCCTTCACGGCAGCCAGATAGGCGAGGTACATCCACTGGATGGCCTCCTGGGTGTTGGCAGCCGGGCGGGCGATGTCGAAGCCGTAGAGCTTACCGAGCTCGATAAGCTGCTGCAGCGAGCGAATCTGCTCGGAGAGCTCCTCGCGCAGGCGAATGTTGTCCTCGTTCATGACGGAGGGGGTGGAGGACTTCTGAGCCTGCTTGTCCTTGATCAGGGCGTCAACGCCGTACAGGGCCACGCGACGGTAGTCGCCGATGATGCGGCCACGGCCGTAGCCATCCGGCAGGCCGGTGATGATGTGGGCGGAGCGGCAAGCGCGCATCTCGGGCTTGTACACGTCGAACACGCCGGCGTTGTGCGTCTTGCGCTTGTTGGTGTAGAAGTCGACGATCTCGGGGTCGACCTCATAGCCGTGCTGGGAAGCGGCCTGGCAGGCGATGCGGATACCGCCGTTGACGTGCAAGGCGCGCTTGAGCGGCTTGTCGGTCTGGAGACCGACAATGGTCTCGCGCTCGGGATGCTCGGCGTCGATGTAGCCGGCCGGGTGCGACAGGATACCGGTCACGACCTTGGTGTCCATGTCGAGAACGCCGCCCTGCTCACGCTCCTTGAGCATAAGGGCCATGACGTCGTCCCACAGCTTGGTGGTGCGCTCGGTGGGGCCCACCAGGAACGACTCGTCGCCCTCGTAGGGGGTATAGTTCTTCTGGATGAAGTCGCGGACGTCGACCTCTTTGGTCCAATTACCGTCCTCGAAGCCTTCCCATGCCTCCTGCATTACCTGACCACGCTCCTTGTCGTGCTGTCGGGACGCTCTCGCCCGCATATCCGGCATCCCCGAACAGCGGCCAGCCATCCCCATGCGCCACTCGCCGAAAAAACGCGCGCGTTTGAGTGAAAATAGCAACCGTTGGCCGAAGATTTATTCACGCTTGCAAGGATACCATAGCCGCAGGTGATTCGGTTTATCGTAATTGGGACTTTTTCTCGTTCATTTTATCGTTCTAGGCTGCTCCAGAGCCTCCCGCGTGTAGGTCCTTCCACGCAGCCCTTCCGTGGCCACGTCCCCTACTCCCAGGTCTTCCAGACCTCGGGGCAATACCCCACGGTCGCCTTGGCGCCGTTGCGCACGATGGGCTCGCGAAGGACCTGCTGGTTCTCGAGGAGCTTGTCGAACTTCTGGCTCTCCGCCAGGTAGGTGATCAACGCGACGGTGTCCTGGTCCTTGGCGCCCTGGTCGATCACGGCGTCGATGCCGCCGGCCGCGCGCATCACGCTCTGGAGCTCGCCCTTGCTCATCTCCTTCTCGCGCAAGTCGATGAACTGGAACTTGATGCGCCGCTCTTTGAAGTAGCGCTGCGCCTTCTTGGTGTCGAAGCTCTTCTTGGTGCCGAAGATCTGGATGTTCATAGGGCCTCCGCCTCTCGTGGTCATGGTCTCGCATGCGCACAGTATGCCAGAACGTCGGCACGACAAGCGGGGGCCGGAGCGCCGTCCGCCCGCAGGAAGCGCTCCGACGTTTACGCCGAGGCCGATTCGCGGCGCGCGACCTCGTCAATCAGGACCGTGTCGCCATGGCGCGCTGCCGCGATAGCAAACAGCATGAAGATGCCCATGAGCGCGATGTAGGCGAAGAGCAAACCGGGGGCGACATCCATTACGATGCCCGACAGGATGGGGGTCGCCACCTGCGCCGCCATCGAGACCGTGTAGTAGTAGCCCGAGTAGCGACCAACGCTGTTCGCGTCCACCACCTCGAGCAGCATGGTGTACACGCACATGTCAACGCCGCCCAGCGCGATGCCTATGGCGAGGAACACGAGGTAGAAGACGGGGCTGAACCCGGGAATAAGCCACAGGGCTACCGGTGCAAGAGCCATGACGAGCGCCGACGCCACGGCAACGCGCTTACGTCCCACCTTGAGCGAGAGGTTAGCAAGCGGCACATATCCCGAGAGCGCGCCAACTATTGTCACGATGTTGATAATCGCGTAGCTGCCGCCCTCCATGTTGTAAAACATATCAGCATAACGCGAGATATTCGTGGTCATGGCGTTGTAGCTCATGTAATAGAAAAAAAGTTGCGGCCAAGAGCATCGCAATCGAAAAGAGTACGGAGCGGTCGGTGATCTTCGCACGGCCGCCTGCCTCGGGTGAGTCGTCGACCATGATCTCGGACTCCTCGATCCCCATCTTAAGGCTCTCGTCATGCATTTTTTGCACGAGCTGTGGCTCGCGCACACGGATGGCGTACACCACCGCAGAACCCAGGATGACGAGCGCCTGCAGCATGAACAGCGGAATGTAGTTGGGCATGTCACCGGAGGGCACCATCACCGCAATCGCCACGAGCATCGCGCCCGTGCCCGCGTAGCCCACCATCTTTTGGATCGAATCGGCCTTGGTGCGCAGCGGGCGTGGCGTGATATCGCACACGATCGCGACGGTCATGGTGCGGTACATGCAGATGGCGAACAACGTGAGGAGGATTGCGAAGATGAGCAGCGGCAGGCTGCGCATCCCGTTGGCGACGGCGATAAGCGGCACGCTGAAAGCGGCAATCACCGACCCGATCAGGATGAACGGCGTGCGGCGACCGAGGCGGCTTGCACAGCGGTCGGACAGGATGCCGAACAGGGGTAGCAACACGAGACCGAACACGTTGTCGATCGCCATGACGGCACCGGTAGTCATATTGTCCAAGCCGAACGTCCCCGTGAGCATCTTGGGAACGATGCCGTCAAAGACCTGCCAGAAGCTGATCATGCCCATGAACGGCAGCGAGGCGAGCGCGACATGCGCGTAATCGAGCCTGGGCGCTCGGGAGGTGCGGGCCTTGTTCTCTCCAGCCATGTTCATCCCCTATCGAAGCTCGTCGAGATTGCGCAGGAACGCCATGTAGAACTCGATCCCGCGCTTGTACACGTCCACGCCGATGCGCTCATTCGCCGTATGCAGCAGCGAGCGGGCCTCACCCGAGTAGATAAAGCCGCCAAAGCGGTACACGCGCTCGCAAATCTCGCAGAACTCCCGGGAATCCGTGCAGGAGTTCTGCACGTACGGCGCAAAGCCCGCCTCGGGATACACTCCCGCGACGCAGCGATGCAGGTAATCGAAAGCGGGGTCGTCCTCGAACGGGCTCACGGGCGCGGGCTCAGTGTAGGGCACGGCCTGCTCGATCTCGATGGTGACGTGGTCGGGGCTCACGCCGCACGCTCGGCACGCCTCCTCCGCGCGCTCACGGGCGCGGTTGATAGCATCCGTGACCGTCTCGAACGGGGCGATACGGACGTGAAGTTCGCCGTTGCCACCGTGGGGAGCACGTTGTGGGCCGGCGAGCCCTGCAACTGGGTGAGGGCGTAGGTGGTGCGGATCATCGCACCCATCTCGGGATTCGACGACATGATCTTCGATACGAGTGGACGCGTCAGCCACAGGTTTGAAAACACCATGCGGTACAGGGTCGAACTGCGGCTCGCAAGCTCCATGAGGGTCGCGTCGAGGGCGCGCGTGAACTCGGGCTTACCGGGATTCGCGGCGATATGCTCGCACACGCGGGCGAGCAGGCGCGGGGCGTCGTTCTCGGCGGGCGTCGATGCGTGGCCGCCATCGGCGCGCGCCGTGACCTTGAGGTCGACATGCCCTTTCTCGGAGACCCCGACCATCGCCACGGGCTCCTCCACGCCCAAGGGGGCGTCTGTCGCCACCGCGCCGCCCTCATCCATCACCATATAGGGGTGGATGCCGTGCTCGCGCATCCACGCAACCGCCTGCCGCGCAGCCGGACCCGCAACCTCCTCGCCGTTCGACGAGAAATACCAGACGTCGCGCGGAGGCACATAGCCCTCACCGATCAACACGTTCATCGACTCGAAGATCGCCGCGGCGATGTTCTTAGTGTCGAGCGAACCACGGGCCCAGATCTCGCCGTCGTGGATCTCGGCGGCAAACGGGTCGTGGTCCCACGCCTGACCCTCAGTTGGCACTACGTCCTGATGTGCCATGAGCACGATCGGGTCGAGGGCGGAATCAGCACCAGGCCAACGCATGAGCAGGCCGAACTCGTCGAACATGGTGAGTTCGCACACCTCGAACACGCGGGGGAACTGCTCGCGCAGGGTGGGCACCCAGGCCTCGAAGGGCGTGCGATCCACGAGTGCCGGATCGTCGCGCGAGATGGTGGGCACCCGCAGGAGCGCCCGGAATCGCTCGACCGCGTCATCCCCCGCGTGGTAGCCCTCTGCTGTGAGCGGTGTACCCGCGGGCGCACTCGGACGCAGGCCCGCTGCGCGCTTCGCACATGCAATTGCCGTGACACCCGCCACCGCGCCCACTGCGGCACCTGCCAGCGCCACCGTCGTGCCCATCTTGCCCATGGCTCCTCCTCGTACATGAGAAGGCGCGCCGCCCCCTCGGACAGCGCGCCTTCAGTTTTCGTTATCCGTCTACGAAATGGTAGCACGTACTTTAGGCAAGTAGAGCAAAATACCCCAGCACCGCGATGCCGAGCACAATGCGTAGATGCCGAACGCTGTGAAATCGTGACGGCGGACAAATCCCATGAGCCACTTGATCGCAATGAGCGAGACCACAAAAGCGACGGCGCAGCCCACACCGAGGATGGCCAGACCGCTCGCGTCGAACACGCCGCCCTTGAGGAAGAACTTGACGAGCTTGAGGAAGCTCGCACCGAACATGACGGGAATCGCCAAGAAGAACGTGAACTTGGCGGCAACGGAACGCGTGGTGCCCAACAGCAGGCCGCCGATGATGGTGGAGCCGGAGCGCGAGGTACCGGGAATAAGCGAGAGCACCTGGAAGCAGCCGATGCCAAGGGCGGTCTTGTAAGAGAGATCCTCGAGCGAGGTGATGGAGCCAAAGTCGCCGCCTTGCGTGGGCTCGATAGCGACGGCGGGAGCCGCAAAGTGGGCTCCCCCGGGACGGGCGTTCGCCGCGGCTTCCTCGGCCACGCGCGCCGCGAGCTTGTTGGCGCGCCAACGCTCGATCACGATGAATGCGATGCCGTAGACGATGAGCGCGGCAGCGACGACCCACGCGTTGTAGAGGTGCTCCTCCATGAAGTCGTCCAGCGGAATGCCGATGATCGCCGCAGGCAGGCAGCCCACGATGATCTTGCCCCACAGGCTCCAGGTGTCGCGGCACTCCTGGCGCGTCTTGCCAAACCCAAACGGCAGCAGGTCGCGGATGAACAGCACGCACACGGCCAGGATCGCGCCGAGCTGGATCACCACGAGGAACATGTTCCAGAATTCCTCGGTGACGTTGAGCTTGATGAACTCGTCGACCAAGATCATGTGCCCCGTCGAGGAGATAGGCAGCCACTCCGTGATGCCCTCGACCAAACCGAGAAACGCGGATTTAAGCAGTTCGATGACGTCCAAAGGACCTCCCCCAGTTTCAACCGTATAACATGACCGCAGGCGTAGCGCAGTCAAATCACTCTTCCGCCTATTATCGCCCCTCTTCGCCCACTGCACCGAAAAAGCGCGCCGTTCGCGGCATGTTACGCGCCGGAAACGGGCAATTGGGTATAACTGTGGCATGGTAAAGCACCAAACGGTGGGTACACGGAAGCCCGCCACAGGCCAAGGAGGTCACCATGCACGAAGGTTATTCCAAGGTATTTGTTGCCCTTGACGGTACCGACCAGCAGGATTTCGTGCTCGCACGCGCCATCAAAGTCGCCGCGAACAACGGCGCTGCTCTTGTTATCGGTCATGTCATCGATTCGACTGCGCTCGAATCCGCTGGATCCTACCCCGCCGATCTGATCCAGGGCCTGCAGGATGCCTTTACCAACTCCATCGCGGCCCAGGTCGAGGAGGCCAAGGCGAACGAGGCGATTCCCTCCGTCGAGGTCATGATCCGCGCCGGGCGCATACGCGAAACGCTCAAGGACGAGATGCTCGACGTGATCAAGCCCGACCTCGTACTCTGCGGCGCCCGCGGCCTGTCCTCCATCAAGTACGCGCTGCTCGGGTCGATCTCCACGTTCCTGCTGCGCAACACCGATTGCGACATCCTGGTCGTGAAGTAGTCGCTCCCCACCGTCCGGGATGGGTAATTCCTTCGCAAACGTCCTTGGAAAGCCACCTTCGGGTGGCTTTCCTGCGGAATGTTTGCTCAAGAAATACCCATCCCGGTCGTTCGCTTTATACTTCGCGAGAACTTAAAACTCGAGCAAACGTCAAACGGTGCATCACCCATACAGGCGATGCACCGTTTTCATATATGACCGTTCGGGAAAGCCGGCTACTCGTTGTCACCGGCGGTGAGTTGGGTGGCATTGAGCGCCGACTCGGTGTTGGCGGCGGCATCGGGCCACACCCAATCGGTGAACGCGGGATGGTCGTAGCCCTCCTCCACGGCGAACTCGAACGCCTCGAGGCGGAACGCCTCCCATGCCTCGATCTGCTCGGCATGCTCGGACTCCCCGCGAGCGCCGTCGATCAGGCGCAGGGCCTCCGCCGCAAGCGCCCAGCGGTCCATGTTGTTCAGGCGCAGCATGTCGAACGGCGTGGTCGTGGAGCCCTTCTCCTCGTAGCCGTGGACGCACCAAGCGTCATGGCCGGGACGCGCCCACACCAGACGGCGAATCGTACCGGCGTAGGCGTGGAAGCAGAACAGGACCGGCTTCTCGCCCGTGCCGAAGAACTCGGTGAAGCGGTCGTCCGAAATCGCCTGATCGTTCTCGCAGGCGTTCTGAATCTTAAGCAGGTCGACCACGTTCACGAACCACACCTTGACACCATGGCCGCGTAGCAGGTCCACGGCGGCAAGCGCCTCGAGCGTGGGCACATCACCGCACGTGGCGATGACCATGTCGGCGTCTTCCAGGTTTTCCGCAGTGCTCGCCCACTCCCAAGCGGCCAGGCCCTCCTCGAGCTCAGCGCGCGCCTCGCCCACGGTCACGAAGGTCGGTGCGGGCTGCTTGCCGCAGAAGATCGCGTTCACGCAATCCGTGGACTGGTACACGCGCTCCGCAACCGCGAGTGCCATGTTCGCATCGCAGGGGTAATAGGCGTTCACCACGTGCGTGTCGTTTGCCTTGTTGAGCAGGACGTCGATGAAGCCCGGGTCCTGATGGGAGAATCCGTTGTGATCCTGGCGCCACACATGGCTGGAGAGCAGGATGTTCAGACCGGAGATCGGAGCGCGCCATGGGATCTCGCGGCGACATGCCTCGAGCCACTTGCAGTGCTGGTTCACCATGGAGTCGACCACATGGACGAAGCTCTCGTAGCTTGACCACACACCGTGGCGGCCGGTGAGCACGTACGCCTCGAGGAAGCCCTCGCACTGGTGCTCGGAGAGCTGCTCGATCACGCGGCCCGAAGGCGCGAGCAGGTCGTCGTTGTCGGCATCCGCGTAATGACCCGCGAGCCACTGCTTCTTGGTGGCGGCGTAGGCGTCCTGCAGGCGGTTCGACGCCGTCTCGTCGGGGCCGAAGATGCGGAAGTCGTCATTCGCGGCGAGAACGTCGGCGGTGTAGGCACCAAACACGCGCGCCGCCTCGGTCGCGCCCCAGCCGTGACCCTTCTCCGCCACCGGGACCTCATGAGCGTGGACGTCGGGCAGCACGAGCTCGCGGCGAACCGTGCCACCGTTGGCGTTGGGGTTGGCGCCGATGCGCAGATTCCCCTCGGGCATGAACGCCGTGACCTCATCGCGGATCTGCCCCTCAGGCGTGAAGAGCTCCTCCGGCTCATAGGAGCGCAGCCAAGAGCGCAGCACGCGGAAATGCTCGTGGGTGTCGCGGGCGTCCGCCAGCGGGACCTGATGCGCGCGCCAGGAGTCCTCGGTCTTCTTGCCGTCGATGTGCTTGGGGCATGTCCAGCCCTTGGGCGTGCGGAAGACGATCATCGGGTACACGGGACGGGTCTCGTCACCCATCTCGGCGTTGGCCTTGATGTCGCAGATCTTGCCAAAGACCTCCTCAAGCAGGCCTGCGAAGCGCGCATGGATGGAGGCGTGCGGCTCGTTGTCGAATCCGGCGACGAAGAAGTGGGGCTCGTACCCCATGCCCTCGAAGAACCTTGGTGAGTTCCTCGTCGGAGATGCGCGCGAGGATAGTGGGGTTCGCGATCTTGTAGCCGTTGAGGTGCAAAACGGGCAGGACGATGCCATCGGTCTTGGGGTTGACGAGCTTGTTCGACTGCCACGAGGTCGCCAGCGCCGCGGTCTCGGCCTCGCCATCGCCCACCACCGCCACGGCGAGCAGGCTCGGATTGTCCATCACCGCGCCGAATGCATGGCTCAGCGTGTAGCCGAGCTCGCCGCCCTCGTGGATGGAACCGGGGGGTCTCGGGCGCGAAAATGGCTCGGGATACCGCCAGGGTACGAGAACTGGCGGAAGAACTTCTCGAGGCCCGCCTCATCATCCGTGATGTCGGGGCGGATTTCACGGTAGGTGCCGTCGAGCAGGGACTGCGCGGTGCCCGCGGGACCGCCGTGCCCGGGCCCCATGAGGAAGATGGTGTTCTGGCCGTGGTCGGCGATCAGGCGGTTCACGTGGCCGAACAGAAAGTTGATGCCCGGGGTGGTGCCCCAATGGCCCACCAGGCGATGCTTGACGTCGACGCGGCCGAAATCGCGCTGCTCCCCCGTCTTGGCATCGGTCCAATCGGGGCGCATGAGAGGATTGGAGCGAAGGTAGATCTGACCGACGGACAGGTAGTTGGCGCAACGCCAGTACTTATCCACGCCGGAAAGCGCCTCCGCGCTCACCGGACCGTCGAGCTTGGTCCACGGGGTGCCGATCACGGGTTGAGTCATGGCTTATTCCTCCCACGCAAAGGCGGGACATCGTTCCGCCTTTCGAATATCGTTAAGCCGAGTGTAAACGATAAAACGTTTTATCAGAAATGATAAAACGTTTTTTCTAAATATCTATAATTCTGTTTGCTATTGTTTACCCTGTTGGCAATTTGATTAGATATGGTTCGGATGAACGGCTCGCAGGTGCATGCGGCAGCGCGCCGCATGTCCGCACGCACGGGTCGCGGCTAGTTTGCAATGGGTGCGACACTTGCCTGGCATACCAAGCGCGGAGCCAGCACGCGGTCCTCGAATGCGCGGTCGGCACCCTCCCCGATTCGAGAGAGCAGCAGTTCCATCGCGTTGTCGGCGAGCTTCGAGACGTTTTGCTCGATCGCCGTCAAAGCCGGCTCGAATAGGGCGTCCGCAGCGGAGTTGTCGTAGCTCACGAGCGAATAATCGCGCGGCACGCGCTTGCCGTGCGCATACAGGCACTTCAGCGCTCCAAGAGCAATGTTGTCCGAACTCGCAAAGACCGCCGTCGCATCGGTGCCGAGCACCCGCTCCGTTGCCGCCGCACCGTCGGCGATATAGTAGTCGCTCTCGAACACCAGGGAATCATCCACGGAAACACCGTGGGACTCCAGTGCACGCCGATATCCCGTAAGGCGCGCGTTGCCGGTGTGTGAAGAGGTGTTAACTAGACATGCGATGCGCGTATGGCCCTGTTGCAGCAGGCAATCGGTGGCGAGAAAACCGCCAAGCTCGCTGTCGAAGCGAACCCTATCGCAGCTCACGCCCTCGATAAAACGGTCCACCATCACCAAGGGAACCGGCAGCGATGCGAGGCTCTCGACGAGCTGCTCATCGGCATCGATCTCATGCGCCGTCACCAACATCAGGCCGTCCACGCCGCGATTGACCAGCAGACGTACGATCTCTTCCTCATGTTCAGAGGACACATCGGAATTCATGATGAAGAGGGCATACCCCCGCTCGCGGCACCTGACCTCCAAGTTTCGGGCGAGCGAGGAGAAGAACCGGCTCTCGATGTTGGGGACGATCAGGCCGAACGTCCTGGATTGCTGCATAACCAAGCTACGGGCGATTTGGTTGGGGACATAGCGTTTGCGCGCCGCGACCTCTTTGATCCGCTTGCGGTTTTCTTCGGAAATGCGGCACGGGCGGTCGTTGAGAACCAAAGACACGGCCGAAGGGGACAATCCCACTTCTTGGGCGATTTCCTTGAGTGTCACCTTGGCGGCCATATTCCCTCCCGTAAAAAGACGGACGTCGGCACATGCCGACGCCCGTTGCAATATTGCCGCACATACACGACTTGGTCAACGGTTTTACCACTGAACGGTCGGTCGCACGCCCCGCACGGTCGCCAGCCTACGCGAGCGGTTCGAGGATCACCAGCGCGTCGTGGCTAGAGGGATGCTGCTCGACGCGCGTTGAGCCAACAGCACGCTAAGACTGCGCCAGACGCATCGCGCCCTGAACGGCACCGTACAGGTTGGCGTCGTTACCGAGCTGAGCGGCGACCACGTTGGGCCTCGGGAACCCGGCGAGCGGACCCGCGAAGCCCGAGAGCGCGACTTCCATCTGCCTCTCGAGTGCCTCCATGAGCTCGGGGTGGCAGCTGATACCGCCCGCGATGGCGAACACGTTCGGATCAAGAACGGCCTGGAGGTTGAGCAGCATGTTGTCGAACATGAGCGCGTAGCGATCGAGCCCGCGCCGTGCGGCCTCGTCGCCCGCGGCGACCCACTCGAACGCCCTGCGCCCGTCCACCGTGCCGTCGTCCTCCAGGCCCTTTTCGGAGAGCATGAGGGCCACCAGCGTGCGCCAGCTACCCGTCCCGCCGAAGATGTTCCCCATGGAGACCGGCGCCTGCGCGTCGTTGCGGATGAAGCTGAACTCGCCCGCGAATCCATTGGCGCCGCGCAGGACCCTGCCGTCCACGACGATGCCGCCGCCGATGCCCGTGCGATCGCGAGCACAACGCCCGTGGAGGCGCCGCGCAGGGCGCCCGCGGCATACTCGCCCAGAGCGCAGCACTTGCCGTCGTTGTCCACGGCGACCGGCATGTCGAAGCGCTCGCGCAGCAGTCTGCCCACTGGGCAACCGTCCATATAGGTGAGCGCACCGCCCCGATGGATCACGCCGTCCGGATCCCCCTCGTAAATGCCTCCGGGGGCGCTCACGCCAATCGCCCGGACACGGTCCGCGTACGGCTCGACGATCTCCATGAGGGTCGAGACCGCCTCTTCCGCAGTGGAGAAATCCGTTGGGATAGACCCACGCTCGCGAATGGAGAAATCTTCTCCGAGGACCGCCCACTTAACGCTCGTCCCGCCGATATCAATACCAAAAACTCGTCCATCCCTTTTCCTTCATCTACATGCCGCCCGTGTAAGACGTGCGGCCACCGTGCGAGCGCGCAATGCGGCCGAACGGGGGCAACCTCGAGTCGAGGCAGTACGGCTACTCCGCCTTGACCGTGCGCACGCGCAACATCATGTACTGACGGCTGGGCAGATCGATTCGGAACGCACCCTCAAACGTCTGCGGCAGGGTCTCGACGGTCATGTTCCACGTGTCGATAACGTCAACCTGGTAGCGCTTGCCCTCGTCTCCGGTGAACTCACGATACGCCGGGCGGAAGAAGCCGAAGTACATGAGGACGTCATCGGTGCCCTTGCCCATGGAATCGGCCATGCACGTCACGTCCCAGGTGAAGGTCCCGTCAATCACGCCGATCTCGTCGGGAACCCAATCCATTCCACTCGGCAGCGACTCCATGTAGGAGCGGCAAAACGCAATACGCTCGGGAGAGTCGCCGTACAGCTTGCCGCCATGCGCCCACCAGAGCTTGGGTCCGCGGTCGACAAAAGTCTCGCCGTGGGTCACATAGCCACCGCGCAAGCAGCCCTCCCAGAACCGACGAACCTCTTCCTCGGCGGTGAGGTTGCCCCAGCCCCAGTTGATGTTGCCCTCGTAACCAGCCTCGTCAACGATCACCGGCTTACCGTACTGGGCGCGCAAGTCGACCACGCACTCGGCGGTGCGCTGCAAATCGCAGCGCTGCCAGCTCACATGGGTGATCCAGGGATGGCTATGGTCGATACGGCCTTGAGGGGCGCTGGGTTGCCCGTCCGGATGAAATCGACTATCCCGCAGAATGGGCCAAATTCGAGGACGTTCTCTTCCCCCTCCCCTTATGGGAGGGTTATCGATAACGGCGCGGTAACTTTTCGCAACATCGAAATCGGCAGAAATTGAGTTAACTCTACGCTCCAAGCTCCGTGATGGGTATGACATAGACGCCACTCGGCATTTTCCACGTATATGATGCCTTGCCGACGAGCACCGCCAAAAACGAAGGGTCTGCATTGCGCGCCGCTGGGTTGCGAGCGATTTTATCCCTCAAGCGTAGCAAGTTCGCCTCCGCTGCGGGCACCTTTTCTTCGCTCAACTTGACCTCGAATGCCCCCCACCTCCCATCAGGCAGTTCGACAACAATATCCACCTCAAGCCCGTCAGCGTCGCCGTAATAGGAAACGATGGGATTCGGCATTGTGCCCAATGCGGTGCTGTACACGCGAACGTCACGAAGGCACAGCTCCTCGAATAACGTACCGAATGTCTGCGTCTCGCGTAACAAGCGCTCGGGAGACATTCCCAGCAACGAAGCGGGCAGTGAGGGATCCGTAAACGTGCGTTTTGGCTTTGAGCGAATCCTGGACTTAGATTTGATAGGAGCGTCCCAGCCAACCTGGTTTTCTATAAAATACTGGTCCTCGAAAAACGAGACGTAGGGTTCCAGCTCACTTTGAAAATACGATGCTGCGACACCCGATGGCACAACTCCCTCATGCAAATCGGCGTACATCGTGCGATACGTCAGGGACGTCCCCATGTTTCGCGCCAGCGACGATGCGCATCTCCGAGCCATGCGCGAATCAAGTCCGGCCTTTACCGCGCTCACAGAAAATAGTGCATCCAGGTATTGCGCCGCGATATCTCCGACCAGTTCATCATCGCCCTCGAGCGCCGCGGGCCATCCACCTCGGCAAATCGCATAGGCAAGCTTGCGTACATCAGTCGATGCCACACCGCCAACAAACTGGCCTTCGAACAATCCACGAAGAGAGACCGCCCCCGTTGACTCCCCGCTCTCGAATAAACTCATGGTGCGCATGGGGACCGTCGCTATCCTCCCTGCACCGCTGTGCGAGACTTTACTCTTATCGACCGTCGAGGAACCCGTCAACAGATACATGCCACGCTTGTTGCCATGCTCGTCTACGCTTCGCCGCACCGCGTCCCAAACTGTCGGAACGTCCTGCCATTCATCAATCACATGGGGGAGCTGCCCTTCGAGTGTTAGAGATACGTCAAGCTCCGCCATACGACGAGTGCCCGCATCGTCCAAATGAGCTATGCTCGCCGCCTGTGCCATGCTCGACCATGTTTTCCCGCAGAACTTCGGACCGGCAACCTCCACGGCGCCGAATGCCTTCATCCTCCGTTCGATAATCGAATCTGTCAGTCGAGGCAAATATCCGGAAGGCTTAAGACCCATACATATCACCTCCGCGTGAACGGGCAATGAATTTAGTATAAATAATTTTCGAGCGACTTTTATCGAATTTTCGAGCCTATTTTTCTGAAAAATCGAGCCATTATTTCTGAATTTTCGAGGCACGTCAGTCACGAACGCGCTCAGTTCGCGAAATGATTGACCCGCACGGCAAGAAGCCCCAGCGCACTTGGCACTGGGGCTTCATTACTTCGTTGCGGCATAGACAACTGTCAGACAAGCAAACCGCCTAATGCGCGGCCGGCTTGAGGATCACCAGCGCGTCGTGGCCGAAGGGATGCTGCTCGACGCGCGTCGTCCCCGCCTGGGTGTCCACGCGCATGGGCAGATGCGCCACGCGCTTGTCCTCGAGATCGAGTGCGACCGCCTCCATATCGGCAAACGGCCCATGGAGCTTGAGCGCCGTCGTACGCGGAAGGTAGGCGACCACGCGATCGCCCACGCGCGCAACGCGGATGGCCTCGCGGGCGTCGTCCAGCAGCTCCTGGGCGGGCACGACCGCGTGACGGCCGCCCTCAGTTAAGGAATTGAGCACGTGGGGCACCATGCCATAGTCCCACACGCCGGGGAACTGCAGGCACTCCTGCCAACGGAACGGCATGTCGAAGCCCTCGCCCAGCACCGACCCCCTGCTCTGTGCCGTCTGCCAGTTCCATACGCCGTGCGCGCCGTACGTCAGACCAGCCGCGCGCCCGAGAGGATGCCCGACCAGGCACTTGCGCGACAATCCCGGGCCGTGAAGCGCCAGTACACGTTGCGGCTCGCGCCCATCTGCTCGTAGCAGGGCTCTGAATTCAGCAGGGGCTTTTGGGGATAGCTCGCACGGAAATCCTCGGGGAGCTTCCACGCCTCGCTCTGACCCTCGTAATTATGGCCGGGCTGGTACATGTAGAAGTCCAAACGATCGATGAACCGCTCGGGAATCGTGCGGTTGGCACGGTTGATGTGCATGCACCGAAGGGCGTTCGGCGCCAGCTCGCACACGGCGGAAAGGCCCTCCTCGTAATAGCGAATCGCCTCGTCCGACTTGAAATCGGTATCGCCCGTAACCACATAGACGGGATCGAACTCGCCAAGATGCCTCACGACGCGCTCGATATGGGGGCGGATCTCGTCGAACGGCATGACGGGCGCGCCGAGATTCTGCGCGATCATCGACCCCCACGTACCCGGGATGTAGTTGCACCACAGCAAGACGAGCGCCGGGCGGATACCATGCTCGACCGACATCCGGCACATCTCTCGGGCGCGCTCCCAATACGCCTCGTTGGGGGCAGACCAGTCGAACACCGTCCCGTCCTCGCTGGCGTACGGGTAGATGCCGAGGTCCGGGCGGCAGCGATCCCACTGCGGAAGCGTATTGACCTGCAGCACGTTGATGCCCTGCTCCGCGCGACGCGCGAGGTAGTACTCCCAATCGGACAGCTCGATGCTGGTGAAGGCGCTCCAGCACGTATCCGCCAGCCAAAACCATGGCTTCCCGTCGAGCGTGAACCGTCCTTGCGGTCATTCACCGCGAGCTTGCCAAGTCCCATGCGATTCCCTTCTCTTCTCGACCCGTTCCCGAAGTCGAATTATCGGATAGCAGATTCGTTAACGAAAGCCCCGCCGGGCGGATGCCGAGCGGGGCCCTGAGTCAATGTAGGTGAGCGGTGGGGCCATCTCAACCTACTCAGATATGCGCGTTACACGCTAGGCGAGAGCCGGAGCCTCTTCCTCGTCCATCTCGGCGAGCTCCTCCTTGGAGAAGCCGGTCGCGAACACCACGGCGGCGGCAATGACGAAGGAGATTGCCATGCCGACGATCGCCCACACGGTGTTCATCTGACCGCCCTGCAGGTAATTGGTAAAGACCAGAAAGTTAGAGGCACCACCGGCCAGGTAGTAGGTGACGCCCATGAGGCCGGAGAAGACGGCGCCGATGGAACCGCCGATGAACATGCCGAGCATGGTGCGACGGAAGCGCATGAGGATGCCGAAGAGCGCGGGCTCGGTCACGCCGCCGGCGATGGCGGAGATCACGTAGCCGAGAGCGAGACCCTTCTCGTCCTTGTTCTTCATCTTGAGGAAGGCGCCGAAAGCGCAGCCCCAGACGGCGGCCATGGCGCAGTTGGTGGACACGAAGACGAACGGGTCGTAGCCGGCGGCGATGATCTGGACCTGGGCGAGCAGGATGACGGGCATGTGCATGCCGCAGACCACGAAGAGCTGCCAGAAGGCGCCGAGGACGGCCATGACGAGCAAGATGCCGACGCCACCCATGTCAGCAAGACCAAAGAGGGCATTGGCGATGAGGCTGCCGATCTCGTTGCCGAGCGGGGCGAGGACGATAAAGGCGATGGGGATGGTGACGATCATGGTGCAGAACGGCGTGAAGACCGTGGAGAGCACGTCGGGCATGACCTTCTTAAAGAACTTCTCGACAAAGTACAGGACAGGCACCGAAAGGATAATCGGCAGGACGGACTGCTGATAGTTGGCAGCGGCGATCTGGATGCCATAGACGGAGATGATTCCGCCGCCATCCTGGGTCGCGACGCTCACGACGGACGGGGCCATGAGGGCGCCGCCGAGAAGCATGCCCAGAACCGGGGAAGCGCCGAGCTTCTTAGCGGCGGCATAGCCCAGGTAGATGGGGATAAAGGTAAACGTGGCCTCGTACAGGGTGGTGTAGAGGAACGTGTAGGTCGGATCGGTGTCGGAAAGGACGCCGAGCATGGTGGGGCCGAGGACCGCAGCGATGGTGCGGAACAGACCACCGGCCATGAGCAGCGGAATCAGCTGGGTCATGGAACCCGACAGGTAGTCGAGGATGATGTTGGGCAGGTTCTTGAGCTCGAACTTCTCCTTGGGAGCGTCGAGGTTCTCGTCGACCGCGGCACCCTGCTTGACGCCGGACATGGCGACGAACTCGGCGAGCACCTTGGGCACGTTCTGGCCAATGACGACCTGGAGCTGGCTGCCGGCGAACTGGCAACCCAGAACACCCTTGACCTTCTTGATCTTCTCCACGTCGGCCTTGCTGTTGTCCTTGAGCGTCAGACGCAGGCGCGTCATGCAGTTGGTGGCGACGGCAACATTCTCCGCACCGCCCACGAGCTCGAGGACATCGGTGGCAATCTGCTTGTTATCTACTGCCATGGGACCCCTCCCCATATCATCGTGTGCCTACCCGTTTGGACGTAGGCACGCCTTTGGCCCGGCGACTATAACCCCTTACGGCTGCCGAGCCCTTGGATACGCTGTCGTAAACAATCTGTTTACTGAACGTTTTACAGCGTTTAGTTCACACGGAGCGTTGAATTTGTGGCAGTTTTGCCGTTTGCAGTCCGGTGAACGGTAGGAAATCGGGGGTGAAGGGAATTGAATGCCGAGGCATTGCATATAGATCCGTTTATTTATAAATGGTCGTTTACGTGGGATTTTATATAATCTGGCACCTCAATGCCTTGTTGATTCATCAACAAAAGCCCTGTTAGATAGTAGTAGACGAGTGTTTAGTAATTCATTGAGCGTTTGATGCGACCGTTTACCGAGTTCATCTGCATATTCTCTAATTCTGCTTTACACTAAACATGTTTAGATTATATTGCCGTGATTGTTTAGCACGCGCGGCATAAGGGAGGCAGCTCATGGAACTCAAATCGTGCGCCTACGCAACCGTCACCACCTTGGGCGACTTTGGCCCCTGGATCAGCAAGGTCGTTCTCGACCTGCCCTGCACCGTGCGCGCCAACGATATCGATGCGAGCACTTTCCATATATATGTAGAGCGTCACGAGCGCACGGGCGAGATCCTGATGCGCAAGGAGCATGGCGCCGACCATGCCGCACCCTCCGTGGGTTACATCGATGTTCTCGCCGCGTATCCGTGTGACGAAAACGGCCGCAAGCTCGCCGTGGGCACCCATGTGGCACTCGAGGTCGCCGAGCAGCGCCTGACCAAAAAGATCGAAGGCGGCGTCATGGGCTCGCGCATGCTCGATGACCAGCTGCACATCACGCAGCTCGCAGCTCTTCCCGGCAACGACGGCGACGATCCCACCTGCGGTCTGGCCTTCGACACCTGCCGCGGCGATATCTGCCCCGCGCTCAAGGCTGGAGCAACGCCACGCAAAAGACCCCCGTCAATGGCATCGCGCTCGAGTACGGCTTCTTCGAACCCAGCTTTAAGGCCGAGGATTCCGCCTGCTTCAATCCCTTTGCGCCCGAGGCCACGGTCGTGCCCCAGAAGGCCCCGCTCGTGGTGTACCTGCACGGCGCCGGCGAGGGCAAGGGCTCCACGCAGGGCGAGGGCGCCACGCGCGCCTATATCGGCAACCGCGTGACGGCCATTAGCCAGGCGCAAATCCAGCGCTACTTTGGCGGCTTTGCCTGGGTGCTTGTGCCGCAGTCTCCCACGTTTGGATGGACAACGGCGTCGAGCAGCTCGGCCGCTCCAACCAGAGCATCTACTCCCCCGTGCTCAAGGCGCTCATTGACGAGTTTGTCGCCGAGCATGCCGAGCGCATCGACACCGACCGCATCGTGGTCGCCGGCCTTTCCAACGGCGGCTTTATGACCCTGCGCCTGTGCGCCGACTACCCCGATTTCTTCGCCGCCGGCCTTCCCTGCTGCGCCCCGTGGTACAACGCCACGGACGAGGACGTCGCCGCACTCGCCAAGACGCCGCTGTGGTTTACGCACTCCAAGGGCGACGAGCTCGTGTCGCCGCAGCAGACCGTGCTGCCGCTCACGGCACGCCTGCATGACGCCGGAGCCAACGTGCACCTCACGTACTTTAGCCATGTCGAGGACCTGACCGGACGCTATCGCGAGGCCGACGGCTCGCCTAAGAAGACGTTCAACCACGGCGTGTGGATCCACCAATTCAACGACCTGTGTTATCAAGACTTCGACGGGGGCAACGTACTCATCGACGGCGAGCCGGTGGGCTGCTGGGAGTGGTCGGCCAGAGTTTCGAGGTAGCCATCCCATCGGGGGCCCTGGCCTTTAGTTTTGTAAACGTCCTCGCGCCTGAGCCCCGCCTATCCTGCTCCTTCGGAGCATCGGATAAGCGGGGCCCGCGCTGCGGATTGTTTACAAAACTAAAGACCAGGGCCCCTAAGTTAACGTTGTTCGAAACGCTGGACGAGCGCTTCCGGCAGCACGCCGGATCGGTGGCGATGGGGGCGTGGGTCCCGTCTTGCCTTGCGCGTAACTGGCTGAATTGATTTTGGTTGGAGCTTTTCTTATGTCCCAGAGTTTGACTCGGGTGATTGTTACTACTGATATGGAAGTCGATGATATGAACTCGCTCGTTCATTTGGCTCTGTATCTTAACTTGCTTGACGTGCAAGCTGTGGTGTATACGGCTTCGCAGTATCACTTTCTTGGGGATGGAGTTCATACGCTGGGCGAGGTGAATTCGCATTGGCGGACCAAAGGGCGTCGCTCTTATGAGTGGGCTGTTGTGCCTCATGAGCCTGATTCGCTGGCCGGCGAGCTTCGCGAGTATCGACCGTTTCCCGAGCATTGGATTGAGAGCCTCTGGAGTAATGAATATGCTCAGGCTTGGCCACAGTTGCAGGCGAATGCGGACGCTGCCGGTGAGTCTCCGTTTCCCACGCCTGCCCAGATGATCGAGCGCACCTTTGTGGGAAATGTTGCCTTTGAGGGTGATGTGGCTGAGGAAACTGAGGGGTCTCGCGTAATTGCTCAGGCGATTTTGGACGATGATCCGCGTACGTTATGACTGCTCAGCTGGGGTGGCATGAACACCATCGTTCGCGCCCTCATGAGTATTGCCGAGCGTTATCGCGCCACGCCCGAATGGCCTGCCGTGCAGCAGCGGGTCTATCAGAAGGTGCGCGTGATGGGCGTTGCCGATGGCGTAGGGCAGGACAACTCATGGCTCGACCATGGGCGCGAGCTCTTTCCCGAGCTCATCTTTTGGTGCATGCCTTATATGTATGGCGGCTATGTCGATGCCAAGACGGCTCAGCCCGATACGCTGCCGCTGTTTAAGGCCCCTTGGCCCGAGCTGAATCTCACGCAGGGCAACGGCCCCCTCATGGCACGCTATATGCTCTATGGCGACGGTAAGGTCTACGAAAACGAGCCCGAGCGCTTTCAGTTTGGCAAGCATGCCCGTCTGGATTGGGGTCTAGAAGGCATACCCGCGATGCAGTTTGAGCGCGGCGACTTTATGGCCGAAGGCGACAGCATGACCTATATTCCGCTGCTGCCGTTTGGCCTGCGCGGTATTGACGACCGCGACTTCGATACGCTACTCGGCCGCATGTTTCTTGATGGACACCCCGATGCGAAGGCGCCCGCCGATTTTACCTCCATCAGCACGCCCGCAGACGACAATCTCAATCCCTACCTGCGTGCTTATCAGGAAGACTTTGCCGCCCGCGCGCAATGGTGTGCCCATGATCCGGCCATCTGCTCGCATCCGGCGCATGTTGTCGAGGTTGCGACCGACCGCAGTGCTACAGCCGGTGAGCGTGTCGCCCTTTCAGCGACCATCGTCGACCCCGACGGCAGGGGCTTCGATGCGCATTGGGATGTCGCCGTGGACCCGTCGAGCTATGCAGGCGTCCAGGATCTGTCGCTGTGGCATGAATGCGCGATGGACGCCGCTTTCATCGTGCCCGCCGACGCACGACCCGGCGACCGCTTCGTGCTCACCCTCACCGTCCAGACGCGCGCCGAGCGCCCTGCACCCGCTACGCCCAGGTCGCCGTGACCGTGGCGTAGCAAGGACGGCGTCCACATTCGACAGCCGCCACATTCGACAAGGAGTGTCCCCAACTGCCACTCATTTAAGAACGTCCCCAACTGCCAACTCAGACAGTAGATGTTTAATCTGTTTCGTTAATTGAAATGCGTAAATATGGTTAGTCAAAGAGTTGAAGTTTGGTTAAATAATAACTGTAATTTCGGTTAAACGCACTGGTAAACAATGGTGATAATTATGCCAAAGAAGTACTACACTAGAATTATCGAAAATGAGCTCGACCAGCTGCTGGGCATATTCGGTGCCGTTCTCATCGAAGGACCGAAATGGTGCGGGAAGACGACCACAGCCGAGACCCGTGCGGCGTCCAGGCTCCTTCTCATGGACCCGTCCCGCAACTTCGAGAATCGCTTACGCGCCGAGACTGACCCAGCTCTTGCCGTTTCCGGCGAGGTGCCACGGCTAATTGACGAGTGGCAGGAGGTTCCGAAACTTTGGGACGCGGCACGGTTTGAATGTGACAACCGTGGCGGTGAGCCTGGCCAGTTCATATTTACGGGGTCGGCAACACCGCGAGACGACAAACGTCCGATGCACAGTGGCGCTGGAAGGTTCGCCAAACTGCGCATGGATACCATGACGCTTTTCGAACTTGGGAAATCCAGCGGTGCAGTTAAGCTATCGGGCATTATTTCTGGCAAAAAGTTCAATGGCGCTTTTGGGTCGCTGGATTCTGCCTCGATTGCCGAGTGCGTTGTTCGTGGTGGATGGCCTGCGGCGGTCGGACACGATGCGCGGGCTGCGTCCGCGATGGCCAAACGATACATCGACATAGTTGCCGAAGAAGATTTGTCCCGTGTCGACGGCCCTCGCCGCGACCCTGAAAAGGTCAAAGCTGTCATTGAATCGCTTGCGCGCAATGAATCCACTTTGGCGACACTCAAAACGCTCGTAGCCGATCTTGGTGGAGAGGTGTCGAGACAAACGGCGTCATCATACATATCTCTTCTCGCTCGGGTTAATTTCGTTCGCGATATTCCCGCATGGAACCCTGCAATGAGATCTCCAGTGCACCTAAGAGAATCGAAGAAGCATCATCTCGCTGACCCGTCACTAGCGGCCGCTGCGCTCGGGGCGACTCCGGAGACATTACTTCTGGACTTCAAGACGCTTGGACTGCTTTTTGAATCGTTGGCCCTTCATGATTTGTGGGTTTATGCGCAAGCAAATGGAATGGGTCTCTATCACTATCACGATTCTCGCAATCTAGAGGTCGATGCAGTCATTGCGGCTCCCGGTGGAACGTGGATTCCGATCGAAGTTAAACTCAGCTCTGCTCAAATCGAAGAGGCGTCTGACAGTCTCGTTGCTGTCGAGAAGCGTATGGTCGCTGCCGGAAACAACCCGCCAGTTTCGAAAGTCGCAATCATTGGATTTGGCTCACAAGCCTATGTCACTGACCGCGGCGTCCAAGTTGTTCCGCTGGATGTTCTCGCGCCGTAGTGCAATTGCAAGTTTTAACTTCTTTTGCTTTCTTTCACTTCTTTTAACAAAACGCCCCGGTGGGCATTAACTGCTCGCCGGGCGCTTGGTTAGGACGTTATAAAGCAGGACTTCCGAAACACGGCGGTCAGGTCCGCCTCCTAAGGTCCTGAGGTGCTTGAGATTGGGAGCGACAAGCCCGACGAAGCGTACTTTAGGTACGCGAGGAGGGTTGGAGCCCCAAGGTTGAGTGCCTCAGTGCCCTTAGGCCAGGTCCTCGCCGTTGGTCGCGATGACCTTCTTGTACCAGTCGAAGCTCTTCTTCTTGGAGCGCGCGAGGGTGCCGTTGCCGGCATCGTCGCGGTCCACGTAGATAAAGCCGTAGCGCTTGGACATCTCGCCCGTGCCGGCGCTCACCAGGTCGATGGGACCCCACGTGGTGTAGCCGAGCAGGTCGACACCGTCCTCAGTCACCGCATCGCGCATGGCCTCGATGTGCTGGCTCAGGTAGTCGATGCGGTAATCGTCGTTGATGGAGCCGTCCTCCTCGACGACGTCCTTGCACCCAGGCCGTTCTCCACCACGAACAGCGGCTTCTGATAGCGGTCGTAGAGGTCGTTGAGGGTGATGCGGAACCCGAGCGGGTCGATGGCCCAGCCCCACTGGCTCTCCTTGAGGTAGGGGTTCTTGCGCCGGCGAAGGCGTTGCCCTCGGTCTTGGCGGCGTCGGAGCCCTCGCCGGCGGCGCAGCGCGTGGAGTAGTAGCTGAAGGAGATGAAGTCCACCG
>ENA-OPZD01000062-OPZD01000062.1-human-gut-metagenome-genome-assembly--contig:-NODE-62-length-45312-cov-5.836716_pt1 | contig 45312 bp, 47 predicted proteins | sample MGYA00242479_ERZ504495 | MGnify/ENA primary metagenome ERZ504495 (study PRJEB26092, sample SAMD00036286) | human gut metagenome | host: Homo sapiens | study: EMG produced TPA metagenomics assembly of... | reverse complement strand
AAAATAAAAGACATTCTCTTCTATATCAAATTTTAAATTAAAATTTATAAAAAAGAATGTCTTTATTTTATATATTACATATTTTTTACAGGAATAGGACCACGTGACATAGTAAGTGTACCAGTTCTAGCTACTTCGATTACTTCATAATCTGCAAGCATTTCACAAAGGGCATCAATTTTTGTATGGTCGCCAGTTAATTCAATAACGAGTGTTTCGCGATTGATATCAACTATTTTTGCACGGAAGATATTTACTATATTTACAATATCATTTCTAGTTATAGGGTCAGCTTTTACTTTTATCATCACAAGTTCACGATTGATTGAATCAATATGAGTCAAATTAACGATTTTGATTACATTAATGAGTTTATTGATTTGCTTCATAACTTGTTCTACTTCATTTTCACTATCAGCAGTCAAGACAAAGCTCATTCTAGTAACATGTTCTTCTTCTGTATAGCCTACAGATAAGGTATTGATATTAAATGAACGTCTGCTGATAAGGGAAACAATATGGCTCAATACTCCAGGAGTATCTTCAGCTAATAGTGTTAATTGATATTTCATTGTTCTGCCTCCAATACCATTTGATCAAGTCGTCCACCAGCGGGAACCATAGGGAATACATTTTCTTCATCAGGAATTAATATATCAATGAGACAAGCACCATCACTATTGATGTAATTAGCTAAATGTTCATTGAATGTAGTTTTATTATCAATGCGATAACCATTTACACCCATAGCTTGAGCTAATTTTACTAAATCAGTTTTACCTCTCAATACGGAATGGGAATAATGATGATTGTAGAACATACGTTGCCATTGAGCAACCATGCCAAGCATATGGTTATTGAGTACTACTACTTTTATATCTAAATTATAATCAGCAACAGTAGCAAATTCTTGACAATTCATCATGATACTACCATCACCAGTAAATAAAACTACTTTTTTATCAGGATTTGCAAGTTTAGCGCCAATTGCAGCAGGAAGACCAAATCCCATAGTACCAAGTCCACCAGAAGTGATAAATTTGCGAGATTTTTGTAAATTATAATATTGTGCTGCCCACATTTGATGTTGACCAACATCTGTTACTACAATAGTGTTTTCATCACAAATTTTACTGATATTAGTGATAATATTTTCAGGCATGATTAAATTTTCATCATCACGATATAATAAAGGATTGAAATGTTTCATTTCAAAAATATAATCACGCCAAGGTTTATATTGATCTTTTAATTGTGCACCAATGATAGAAAGTTTAGCTGTGAACAAAGGTAAAGACCAACGTAAATCACCGACAACAGGATAATCTACATGTACATTTTTGTTTATTTCCGCACTATCAATATCAAAATGAGCGATTTTGGCATTAGGGGCAAATTCAGAAACTTTACCAGTAACACGGTCATCAAAACGAGCGCCTAAAGCAATTAATAAATCACATTCCATTACTGCTATATTTGCTGTATAAGTACCATGCATACCTACCATGCCTAAGGATTCTAATTGGTCGCATGGAATAGAACCTCTACCCATAAGGCTTTCTACAACAGGAATGCCAGTTATTTCAGTTAATTGTTTGATATACGCAGAAGTATTTGAAGAAATAACGCCACCGCCGACAAATAAAACAGGTTTTTCAGCAGTTTTTACAGCTTCGATTAAAGTATCAATATCGTCTGTATTGCCATCTTTTTGTAATTTATATCCACGAAGATTAACTTCTGTAGGATATTCAAAATCTATTTCAGCTTCAAATACATCTTTAGCAATGTCAATGACAACAGGGCCAGGTCTACCAGTAGAAGCAATATGAAATGCTTCTTTAAATACTCGTGGTAAATCGCTAACTTTTTTTATTAAGTAATTATGTTTAGTTACAGGTGCTGTAATACCACATACATCGGCTTCTTGGAAAGAATCTTTACCAATTAGATGAGTAGCAACCTGTCCTGTAATACAAACGATAGGAATAGAGTCTATATTAGCTGTCGCAATACCTGTGATTAAATTGGCAGCACCTGGACCAGATGTAGCAAAACATACTCCAACTTTTCCACTAGAACGAGCATAACCGTCAGCAGCATGAATAGCACCTTGTTCATGTTTGGTTAGAATATGAGGAAATTTATTTTGATATAAAGCATCATATAATGTCAAAACAGCACCGCCAGGGTAACCAAAAACAAGATTTACATTTTCTTTTTTCAAACATTCAATAATTGCTTGAGCGCCGTTTATTCGCATGAATTTTTCCTCCTTTATATATGTAATCAAATATTTTGATAAAAAAAGAGATGCTTTGCAGCATCTCTTTTTGCTTTATATATCGCCGCTATTAATTGTTGATAAGTTTATCGGAATCATTCCAGCTATAAAGTTTACGAAGTTCAGCACCAACTTTTTCGCATTCATGTTCAGCTGCACGTTTACGCATAGCAAGGAAATGAGCACAACCAGTTTGGTTATCCATGAGCCAATCTTTAGCAAAAGTACCATCTTGAATATCAGAAAGAATTTTCTTCATAGCTTTTTTAGTATCTTCTGTAATGATTTTTGGACCAGTGATGTAATCACCATATTCAGCAGTATTGGAGATAGAATAACGCATACCAGCAAAACCGCTTTCATAGATAAGGTCAACGATAAGTTTCATTTCATGAATACATTCAAAATATGCATTACGTGGGTCATAACCTGCTTCAACTAATGTTTCAAAACCAGCTTGCATTAAAGCGCAAACACCACCGCAAAGAACAGCTTGTTCACCAAAGAGGTCAGTTTCTGTTTCAGTTTTGAAAGTTGTTTCAAGAACACCTGCTCTAGAGCAACCAAGACCATTTGCATAAGCAAGAGCTAAATCTAAAGCGTTGCCTGTAGCATCTTGATATACAGCAACAAGACATGGAGTTCCACGACCTCTTAAATATTCGCTTCTAACTGTATGACCAGGAGCTTTTGGTGCAATCATAGTAACGTCAACATCTTTTGGTGGAACGATTTGATTGAAATGAATAGCAAAACCATGAGCGAACATGAGCATTTTACCAGCTGTTAAATTTGGTTCGATAGATTCTTTATACATTTTTGCTTGTTTTTCATCATTGATAAGAACCATGATAACATCTGCTTGAGCAGCAGCTTCAGCAGCTGTGAAAACATCAAAACCTTGAGCTTCTGCTTTAGCCCAGGATTTACTTCCTTTGTAAAGACCTACAACAACATCTAAACCAGATTCTTTTAAATTTAACGCATGTGCATGACCCTGACTACCATAGCCGATGACAGCAATTTTTTTACCTTTTAATAAGTTAAGATTACAATCTTCTTGATAATAAATTTTTGCCATAATAAAAAATCTCCTTTTGTATCTTTTGTATTAAAAAATACTTTATAAATTTATGCAAACATGCATTAATATAATAAAAAAGTTCATCTCTTAAAAATATATATGAAATATATTTCTAAGGGACGAACTTTTTAAATCCGTGGTACCACCCAAATTTTGCTAATAATAGCAACACTCAGAATACATTTATAATAATTAATTGATAACTAGAATATACAAATGTATTTTCCAATAACGAGGAAAAGCCGTTTTGACTTACTAAGTATAATTACTTTTCAGTCAAAATCCTCCCAGATGATGTTCACTATAACATCACACTGATTTGCACCAACCATCAGCTCTCTGTAGCTTTTTGCTATAAGTTACTTGTCTGTTCATAGGATTTATTATATTTGATTTCATGTTTACAACTTTATGATATGTATACATTAAACTATTCTGTTAAATTTGTCAAGTGTTTTTTATTTATTAACTTTTTCTATTTAACTAAAAGCATGATTATTAAGGCTGTTTGTAAATTGTAAAATTGTAATTAATATTGAATGAATTTTAGCAGTTATTTATATTAAGGTATTTTAAATATGGTAGAATGAAATTAATAAAGTAGTAAATTTATTAATTTAAAAATTTGAGGAGAAATTATTTTATGATTTATTGGTCGAATGAAAATGGTGAAGGTAGTTTTCAAAGTAAATTTTTTCAAGATGATGAACATAAGCATAAATTAAGCATTTATATAAATGACGATAGGTTAAAAGAATGTGCTGAAAAATGTGTAGAGTCTTTTAATAATCTCACAGATAATATGATAGATGAAATTTGCACACAACTTTGGGAAAATATAAAAGATGAATGTACATTATCAAAGATAAATGATGTTCGTGAAATCTTGAATTATTGTTGGTTTGAGGCTTTATATGTGGATATGATAAATGATGATGATGAAATAGCTTATGCTGTCGAAGGTGAAGGCGATTGGGGTACAGAAGTTGGTTTTGTTATAAGAGATAATAAAGTAATTTATGCAGGCATTGATTATCTAGATTATATAAAAAATGTATGAGAAAAATTTAATGATTAAAAGTATAAATTTAACTATAGATTTTAAAATTTTTATGATAAATATTTTATCTAAGTAATAAATTTTAGTAATAAAGATGTAAATATAAAAATTTTTACAATTATCGTGCTATAGTGTTATAATTATGCTTAAAATAATTAAATTTGTTAAAGAAAGGTTTGAAGTTATGGGGGCTTTAAAAGAAATTCAACCGATAAAAACAGGATTAAAAGGAGAAATTTTAATACCTGGAGATAAATCAGTATCACATCGCAGTGTAATGTTTGCTGGTCTTTGTGATAGTGAAGTAAAAATCACTAATTTTTTACATGCAGCAGATTGTATGTCTACTGTTAATTGTATGAGAGCTTTAGGTGTAAAAGTTAAAGAATTAGATGAAAATACTTTGATTGTAAAAGGTAATGGTTTTCATGGACTTCAAGAACCGCAAAGTATAATTGATGCTGGAAATTCAGGCACAACACTTCGTTTAATGATGGGAATATTGGCAGGTCAAAAATTTTTAACTACTTTTACAGGTGATGCTTCACTTAGTCGTCGTCCTATGGGAAGGGTAATTAATCCATTGAGCCAAATGGGGGCTAATATTGTAGGAAGAAAAGAAAATAAATTATTGCCTATAACTGTAATTCCTGCAAAAGAAAGTTTACAAGGTATTGATTATCAAATGCCAATGGCTAGTGCGCAGGTGAAATCTGCTATTTTACTCGCTGGCATGAATGCTGAAGGCAAAACTACAGTAACTGAGCCATATACTTCTAGAGATCATACAGAACGTATGCTTGAAGGTTTTGGCGTAAAATTAGAAAAATCTGGCACAAGCATAACAATTAGTAAAGTGGAAAAAATGACAGCTCCAAAAGAAATTCATGTACCAGGTGATATTTCTTCAGCTGCTTTTTGGCTTGTAGCTGGTTCAATTATCGAAGATAGCGATATTGTTTTAAAAGATGTAGGTATAAATGAAACACGTACAGGAATTATTGATGTATTAAAAGCTATGGGAGCTAATATTGAACTTTTAAATGTTCGCGATGAAGTAGAACCTATTGCTGATATTCGTGTGCGTTATGCTAAATTACATGGTACAAGCTTTGGTGCAGATATCATGCCTAGACTCATTGATGAAATTCCTATTATCACAGTAGCTAGTATGTTTGCAGAAGGTGAAACTATTATCACAGGTGCTGGTGAATTACGTGTAAAAGAAACAGATAGATTGCAAGTTATCACAGATGAATTTAACAAAGTTTGTCCATGCATAAAAGGAACTCAAGATGGTTTAATCATCACTGGCGGTCAAAGAAATAATTTACAAAAAGCTGTATGTAATTCTCATGATGATCATAGAATTGCCATGGCACTTGCAATATTAGGAGTTAGCGGTGTAGGTATTGAAATTGAAAATAGTGAATGTGTAAATATTTCCTATCCAACTTTTTATGAGATATTAACTCGTTTTGAATAATTTACAAATTTTATATAGGTGAGAATGATGAAGAAATCTGTAATTGCTATTGATGGTCCAGCGGGAGCAGGTAAATCTACCATAGCGAAAATGGCAGCTAAAAAATTAAATTATATTTATATTGATACTGGTGCGATGTATAGAGGTGTAGCTTGGCTTGTATTGCAAAAATATCAAGTGCCTGTAAATACAGCACAAGTTTTATCTGTAATTGAAGATATTAATATACGATTGGCATATGATGATAATGGAAATATGCTCATTTTTGTAAATGAACAAGATGTAAGTACAGCGATTAGAACACCAGAAGTAACAGCTTTAGTATCACAAGTAGCAGCAATTAGTGAAGTTCGTCAAAAAATGGTAGAGCTTCAACGTAAAATGGCACAAGATGGTTCTGTATTAATGGATGGTAGAGATATTGGAACATGTGTACTTCCTAATGCTGATTTAAAAATTTATTTAACAGCTTCTGCTGATGAAAGAGCAAATCGTAGAGCTAAAGAAATGAGAGAAAAAGGCTATGATGTAGATGTAGAAGAAATAAAAAAAGATATTATAGCTAGAGATGAAGCTGATATGCAAAGAGAAGTTTCTCCATTGAAAAAAGCAGACGATGCTATTTTATTAGATACAACAAAAATGACTATTGATGAAGTTTTACAAGAAATTATAAGATTAGCTAATGCTTAAGGCTATTTTTGTGAATTTATAATTTGAGGATTTTTAATTATGTTATATGGATTACTTAGAATAATATTTACATTTATTTATTCTGTTATTTTTCCTACAACAGTCAAAGGAAAAGAAAATATACCTAAAGAAGGAGCTGTAATTTTAGCTGCTAATCATTTAAGCAACTGGGATCCTCCACTAGTAGGAACATTCATACCTCGTCATTTGGCTTATATGGCTAAAGAAGAGTTGTTTAAAGTGCCGATATTGAAAAATATTTTAGAAAATGTGCATACTTTTCCTGTAAAAAGAGGTGCTTCAGATAGAGCTGCAATAAAAACAGCATTGCAGATGTTAGAAGCAAAAGAGTGTATATGTATGTTTCCTGAAGGTACTAGAAGTAAAGATGGAAAATTACACAAGGGTGCACCAGGAGTAGCACTCATTGCCGCAAAATCAAAAGCGACAGTTATTCCTGTAGCAATACAAGGAACATTTAAATTAAGACCATTTAGAAAAATAACTTTAATTTATGGAAAACCTATGACTTTTGAAGCAAAAAAGTGGATGAAGAAAATTAACAAGAATTTACTGAAAAAATAATGCAAAGAAATTGCGTCAATGCTAAAAATAAAGTAGAATAAAGATAGTATAGTATGGTATACTATATGGTAAGCTTAGTAATATAATTTTTGATGGTGATAAATTTTGGAAGTAATTTTAGCTGACGATTATGGATTTTGTTATGGTGTAAAAAGAGCAATAAAAACTGCTAAAGATAATATTGATTTATCAAAAAAAGTTTGCACTTTAGGACCAATAATTCATAATCCGCAAATGGTAAAATCATTAGCTGATGAAGGTATCGGAATAGTAGAATCAGTTGATGAAATGGAGAATGGGAAAATAATAATTCGCTCCCATGGTGTAGGTCCAAGCATATATGATGCGATAAAAGCAAAAGGGCTAGAGCTTGCAGATGCTACTTGTCCACATGTTAAGAAAGCTCAAATGTCAGCCAAAACGCTAGCTGATGAAGGCTTCAAAGTTATTATTATAGGCGAAAAAAATCATCCTGAGGTAAAAAGTATTAAAGAGTGGGCTGGTAAAAATTCATTAGTTATTGGTTCACAAGAAGAGGCTGAAAATATAGATTTTATATCTAAATTGGGTATTGTAGCTCAAACAACATTTTCAGCAAAAGCCTTTAGTGAGATTGTTAATATTTTATTAACTAAATCTTATGATATCAGGATTTTAAGAACAATTTGCACAGCCACAGATAAACGTCAGTCTGCTGCGATAAAATTATCTAAAGAAGTAGATATGATGATTGTTGTTGGTGGTCGCAATAGTGCTAATACAACTCGATTAGCGCAATTATGCACTGAGCATTGTGTAACACATCATATAGAAACGGTTGATGAATTACATGATGATTGGTTCAATAATATTAAAAAAATTGGTATTACAGCAGGTGCATCTACACCTGACTGGATTATCAAGGAGGTATATGAAAAGTGCAAGACATGGCAAGCTTATTAGCAGAAGAATCTATGAAGGAATTTAATCCACATGAAGTTATAGAAGGTACTGTGGTTTTAGTTAACCGTGATGAAGCGTATGTTGATATCGGTTATAAAACAGAAATTCCTATCGCAAAAAAAGAATTGGCTTATCCAGAACCAGAAGCTGCTACAGATGTAGTTAAAGTTGGCGACAAAATTAATGTATATGTAGTTGCTTTAGGCGGAGAAAATGGATTAATTCTTTCCAAAACTCGTGCAGACCGTTTAGTTGCATGGGAAAAAGTAGAAAAAGTTAAAGAAGAAAAACAAATCATTGAAGTAGAAATTCTTCAGGTTGTAAAAGGTGGTTTACTCACTACTGCTTTTGGTCTTCGTGGATTTATTCCTGCTTCTCAGATTGCACTTCATTTTGTCAAAGATTTAAATGAATTTGTAGGTCAAAAAGTTGAAGTTGAAATTATGGAAGCAGACCCTAAAAAACAACGCCTCGTTCTTTCTCGTCGTAGCGTTCTTGAAGCACAACGTGAACAAAAACGTGAAGAAGCTTTAGCAAGCATTGTTGAAGGTGAAAAACGTACAGGTGTTGTAAAACGTTTAGTAGATTATGGTGCATTTATTGATATCGGTGGTGTTGATGGACTTGCACATATCTCTGATCTTTCTTGGGATCATATCAAAAATCCAGCAGACGTATTATCCGTTGGTCAAGAAGTAGAAGTTTTAGTAAAAGCTTTTGACCCAGAAACAAAACGTATTTCTTTAAGCATTAAAGATACTGTTCGTGATCCTTGGTTCGATAAAGCAGAAAAATATCCTGTAGGTTCTTATGTAAAAGGCAAAATCGTAAAATTAACAGATTTTGGTGCATTTATGGAAATTGAACCTGGTTTTGATGGTTTAATTCGTATGCGTGAACTGTCTCCAAAACACATTACAAAAGCTTCTGAAGCTGTAAATGTTGGCGATGAAGTTACTGTAAAAGTTATTCATGTAGATATGGATAATAAAAAAGTTGCTCTTAGCATTACAAAAGTGCAACAAGACGCTGAAAAAGCTGAATATCAAGATTTCTTAGCAAAACAAGATAACACAGCTGTTACAATCGGCGACGAAGTAAACGAATAATTTTATTTAATATCAAAAATAAAAGGTAAAAAGAGTGGTGTAAATCATCACTCTTTTTTCTGATTTAATAAATTGTATAATTAACATAAAATAAGATAAAAGAGGTGATTTGATTGGCTAAAGGCGGTATCATATCGGCTATACATCAAGGAAGTTTAGCTGAAGAATTAGAATTAGTACCTGGTGATAAAATAATATCTATAAATGAACAAGAATTGACAGATATTATTGATTTAAGTTTTGCTTTAGCAGATGAAGAAATTGAAATGTTAATAGAACATGAAAATGGAGAGCAAGAAATAATTGCTTTTGAAAAAGATATAGATGAAGAACTTGGGGCAGAATTTGAATCAGCTGTATTTGGTAAAATTCGCCAATGTGCTAATAATTGTTATTTTTGTTTTGTGGATCAAGTAGCTCCTAATATGCGTGATTCTTTATATATAAAAGATGACGATTATCGTTTATCTTTCCTTTATGGGAATTTTGTTACCATGACGAATATGGGACCTCGTGATTTAGAGAGAATACACAGATTGCATTTGTCACCATTGTATATTTCTGTGCATACAACTAATCCAAAACTTCGTGGGGAAATGCTCAGAACAAAACGTGGTGAATTAATCATGGAACAATTGGCTAAATTAAATGAGGCTGATGTGGAATATCATACACAAGTGGTATTATGCCCAGGATTAAATGATGGTGAGGAATTAGATAGAACAATTCAAGATATAATCAGTATGCAGCCATATGCAAAAACTTTAGGTATTGTACCAGTAGGTCTTACTAAATTTAGAGAAAATTGTTATCCACTTAAAACATTTGATGCACAAGGCGCTAAAAAAGTCATCGAGCAAGTACGTCATTGGCAAGAAAAAATGCGTAAACAAACAGGTAAGAATTTTATTTATTTAAGTGATGAATTTTATCTGTTGGCTGGTGAACCATTGCCAAAAGCTGAAGAATATGATGGTTTCCCACAGCTTGATAATGGTATAGGTCTTACACGTAATTTCATTGAACAATGGAAAGAAACAGAGATTAATCCAAATAATTATCAAAAACCTTTAAATTTAGATATTATCTGTGGAAAATCAGCAGGAAAAGTAATTAAAAATTTAGTTGATGAATTGAATATAGATAATTTAAATGCCAATGTATTAGCTTTAGAAAATGAATTTTTTGGTCATGAGGTAACTGTTACAGGATTATTGACAGGTCAAGATATTATAAAAAATCTAAAGCAGAATAAAGCTAATAGAGATGGTATTATTATTCCAAGCTGTGCACTTCGTGAAGGTGAAGATATTTTCTTAGATGATTATACTTTAGAGGATATCAAAAAAGCTTTTCCTGATGAAGAAGTTAAAGTTGCCAGCGATGCTATTATGTTAAAGAATTTGTTAGCTGATTGGCATAACATAAAATGTGAACGAAGCAAAGCTATTTATACATGGCAATCAAATGCTAGCTATACAAAATAATGATGACAGTATATAATAAATGAGTTTTGCAAAATAATATTATTGATGAGGTGAAGAATTTGAGTAAACCAATAGTAGCTATTGTAGGACGCCCTAATGTAGGTAAATCTACGTTTTTTAATCAAATAGGTAAAAAGAGAGTATCCATTGTTGAAGATTTTCCAGGTGTTACTAGAGATAGAATTTATATGGACGCTGAATGGTTAAATCATCAATTCACAATGATTGATACTGGCGGGATTGAACTTGAAAATGACGGTGAAGGTAAAATTTTAGCTTCCATGCGTCAACAAGCACGTCTAGCAATTGAAGAAGCTGATGTAATTGTATTTATGGTTGATGGTCGTACAGGAATGACTCATGATGATGAAGAAATAGGTCATATCTTAAGAAATACAAGAAAACCTGTTATTGTCGCTGTAAATAAAATTGACAGTCCAAAACAGCATTTAGATGTATATGAATTTTATAATTTAGGACTTGGCGAGCCAATCGGTATTTCTGCTGCAAATGCTTTGAATGTAGGCGATTTATTAGATGAAATAGTAGCTAATTTCCCTAAAGATTTAGAAGATGATATCGAACATGATGAAATTCGCATTGCCGTTATCGGTAGACCAAATGTAGGTAAATCTTCTTTAGTAAATGCCCTATTAGGTCAAGAACGTGTAATCGTAAGTGATGTAGCAGGAACTACTCGTGATGCTATTGATACAAAATTTGATGATGGCAATACACATTTTACTTTGATTGATACTGCTGGTATGAGACGTAAAGGTAAAATTGATATGCCTATCGAGCGTTATAGTGTAATGCGTTCTCTTCGTGCTGTAGATAGAGCAGATGTAGTTTTAATGGTAATTTCTGCACCAGAAGGTGTAACAGAACAAGACAAAAAAATTGCAGGTTATGCTCATGAATCTGGTAAAGGCTGTATCATTGTTGTCAATAAATGGGATTTAATTGAAAAAGATGATAAAACTTCTTTGCGTTTTACTGAAGATATTCGTGATGAACTTGGATTTTTACAATATGCACCAGTTTTATACACTTCTGCACTTACAAAACAGCGTGTACATCGCGTAGTTGACCTTGTAAAATATGTAGCTGAACAACAAGCTATGCGTGTACAGACAAGCGTATTAAATCAATTAGTAATGGATGCTGTTTCTATCAATCCACCACCATCTCATAAAGGTAAGCAATTAAAAATTTACTTTATGACTCAAGCTGATATTAAACCACCAAAATTCTTGGTATTTGTTAATGACCCAGAATTGATGCATTTTTCCTATTTGCGTTTCTTAGAAAACAAACTAAGAGAAAGTTTTGGTTTTGAAGGAACTCCTCTTAAATTAGTAGTTCGTGGAAGAAAAGAGGAAGATGATGAATAATGGAATTTAATTTTCTTATAGTAATAATCTGTAGTTATGTCATTGGTTCTATTCCAAGTGGCTTGGTTTTAGGAAAAGGAATTTGGCATGTAGATTTACGTGAACATGGTAGTAGAAATATTGGTGCTACTAATGCTTGGCGTACTTTAGGAAAATTTCCTGGATTTGTCATATTTTTAGCTGATTTAATAAAAGGCTTATTAGGCGTGTATCTAGGTATGACTTTAGTTGGTAGCTCTATGGCTATGATTTTAGGTGGTATATTAGCAATAGTAGGTCATTCTGCCTCCATATTTTTAAAATTAAAAGGTGGAAAAGGTGTAGCAACAGGACTTGGTGTATTGATTATGTTGATGCCAAAAGTATCTGTTTGTGTCTTTTTTATTTGGCTTATAATTGTAATGATTAGTAAATATGTATCACTTGCTTCAATCGTTGCAGCAGCTTTTGTACCAATCTTAGCCTATGTTTTTGATATGCCTATGGAGTTTGTCATTTTCGGTATAGTAGCAGCTATATTTGTTATTTACCGCCATAAAACAAATATAGTACGTCTTTTAAATGGAAATGAAAATAAAATAAAAGCAGGTCATAGATAATTTATCTAAAACTTAATAATACCCTTTGCTATTATGGTGATAAAATGATATAATGTCTGCTATAAAAAGAATATTATCCATTGTAAAAGTACGGAGGACTTAATAATGACAAAAAAAGATTCAGGATACTATTTAGTAAAAGAAGATATTTTACCTTCTGCAATCAAAAAAACAATCAAGGTAAAAGAAATGTTACGTCGTCATGATAATATGACTATAAATGATGCCGTTTCTAAAATGGGTTTAAGCCGTAGTGCTTATTATAAATATAAAGACTTTGTTTTACCATTTTATGAAGCAAGTATCAATAAAATTGTTTCTGTTTCTTTTGTTCTTGATAATAAACAGGGAGTACTTTCTAATGTGTTAAATATGATTTCTGAAGATAAAGGAAACGTATTGACTATTAACCAAGGTATTCCTCTTCAAGGAGTAGCAGTAGCAACAATTTCTATTGAAACTAAAAATATGAATATTGACCTTGAAGCATTGCTCGATAAATTGCGTCTTGTGAACGGCGTAAGACGTTTTAGAGGTTATTGGTCAAGTTTAAAAGTCTAGTCTTGAGAGAGGGATATTTATGGCAAAGAAGATAAAATTAGGTTTATTAGGTTGTGGCACAGTAGGTACAGGTGTTTTAAAAGTTTTACAAGAAAATTATCATGATATCAAAGCAAAAATTGGCAATGATATCGAAGTGAGCAAAGTTTTAGTTCGCAATTTAAACAAAAAACGTGATTTTAATGGAGATGTTGTTTTTACAGATAACATTGATGATATCTTAAATGATAAAAGCATTGATATTGTTGTAGAATTATTAGGTGGTATACATCCAGCACGTGAATATATGTTAAAAGCTATGGAAAATGGCAAACATGTAGTCACTGCAAATAAAGATGTTTTAGCACAGTTTGGTAAAGATATGTTTGATGCGGCGGAAAAACATGATGTAGATTTTATGTTTGAAGCAAGTGTAGCAGGTGGCATACCGATTATCACTCCATTAAAACAATGTTTAACTGCGAATAAAATCACAGAATTAATTGGTATTGTAAATGGTACAACTAATTACATGTTAACTAAGATGACAGAGCAAGGTATGGATTATGATACTGCATTAGCAAGAGCTCAAGCTAAAGGTTATGCAGAAGCAGATCCTACAGCAGATGTCGCTGGTTTAGATGCCGCTAGAAAAGCAGCAATTTTATCTTCTATTGCATTTAATACACGCGTAAGTTTAGAAGATGTAAAAGTAGAAGGTATTACTAACATTACACCAGAAGATATAACTTACGCTAAAGAATTAGGCTATATTATAAAATTATTGGCTATAGCTAAACATACAGAAGACGGTATAGATGTTCGCGTTCATCCGACATTTATTGATAAAGATCATCCATTGGCTTCTGTTCGCAATGTGTTTAATGCTATATTTATTCATGGTAACGCTGTCGGCGATACTATGTTTTATGGTAAAGGAGCAGGTGAAAGACCAACTGCTTCAGCCGTTTTAGCAGATATTATTGATGTAGCACGTGATATGGGTAAAGACCGTTTTGGTAAAATACGTTGTACTTGTTATGAAGAAAAACAATTGTGTCCACCAGATAAAGTTTTATCAGGATATTATATTCGCTTATTAGTTGAAGATAAACCTGGTGTATTAGGTGCGATTGCTACAGCTTTTGGTGAAAGCAATGTAAGTTTATATTCTGTAATTCAAAAACGCAGAGTAGGAGAATTTTCTGAAATAGTAGCAATTACTCATAATGTAAATAATAATCAAATTGAAGACCTCAAAGTTCGTTTAAATAATTTAGATGTGGTACATGAAATTTCTAATATTATCCGAGTAGTAATGTCTCAGGAGGCTTAATTATGAGTGATTTTGTCAAGGTAAGAGTTCCAGGAACTACAGCCAATTGTGGTCCTGGTTTTGATGTTATGGGTATTGCCTGTAGTATTTATAATGAATTGGAATTAAAACTCTTAGAAGAAAAAAATTTATGTATAGAAATTTATGGAGATGGAGCAACAAATATACCATGTGATGAAAGAAATATGGTATGGCGCTCTATAGAAAAGTTATTAGTTAAAGCTCACTTGGAGAAAAAATATCAAGGGGCACATATAAAAATGACAAATAATGTGCCACTATCACGTGGTCTTGGCAGTAGTGCAACTGCTATAGTAGCGGGATTATTTGCAGCTAATGTATTTTTGAATAATAGATTTTCTATACAGGATATATTTGAGTTAGCTACTGAGATTGAAGGACACCCTGATAATGTAGCACCTGCTTTATTTGGCGGAATAACAGTTAGCACAAAAACTGATTATAAATTAGAATATGTATCTTTTATGCCAAATTTTGATTTAAAAATGGTAGTGGCTATACCTGACTTTTATTTACCAACTAAAAAAGCTAGAGCAGCTTTAAAACAAGAAGTGCCATTAAAAGATGCTATTTTTAACATTGGTCATACAGCTATGATTATTGCAGCTATTTGTCAAGGAAAAGTAGAAGCTTTAAAAGGTGCTTTTGCAGATAAATTACATCAACCATATAGAGCAGATTTAATTCCTGGTATGTATGATGTATTTGCAGCAGCAAATTCTAAAGGTGCACTTGGTACAACTATAAGTGGAGCAGGTCCAACACTTATTGCTTATGCGATAGAAAATGGTGAAGAAATCGGTAAAGCAATGGTTGAGGCTTTTGCAAAACATAATATTAGCTCTAAATACTTAGTATTAGATATTGATAATAAAGGTGCTATGGTAATAGAATAAATTAAAATAAAACCCAGTAGATATTATATCTAACTGGGTTTTTTATAAGTAGGTGATTTAAAATTATGAATGAAATGGAATTTTCACAGAAGATAGATGATTTAGGTGGCACTTTATATATTGTAGGTGGTTGGGTGCGCGATAAAATACGAGGTGTTATTCCTAAAGATAAAGATTTTGTCATTTGTCATGTAAAAGAAGAAGATTTTAAACAAAATTTTCCAAAGGCAAAAAAAGTAGGAAAATCTTTTCCTGTGTATTTAGTAAAAATTGAAGACAAAGAATGTGAAGTAGCTTTTGCCCGTAAAGAGAGAAAAACGGGTATAGGATATACAGGATTTAGTATAGAATATGATGAAAAAGTAACGATTGAAGAAGATTTATATCGTAGAGATACGACTATGAATAGCATAGCTTACCGCGTACGTGATGGAAAAATAATTGACCCATATAAAGGGCGAGAGGATATTGAAAAAAATGTATCAAAGCAGTATCACATCATTTTAAAGAGGACCCTGTAAGAGCGCTTCGAGCTGCGCGTCAGGCTTGTGAATTAAATTTTAAAATCAATGAAGATACTGTAAATTTGATGCGAGCATGTAGAGAAGAAATAAAATCAGAGCCACAAGAACGCATTTTTAATGAATTACAACGTGCATTAAAAACAAAGAAACCCTCAATATTTTTCCGCAGTCTAGTGAAAGCGGATTTATTGGAAATCTTATTTCCTGAAATCTATGCATTGATTGGGAAATCTCAACCTGTAGCATTTCATCCAGAAGGTGATGCGTTTGAGCATACTATGGAGATTGTGGATTTAGTTGCTGATATGACGGATGATGTTGCTGTGCGTTTTGCAGGTCTTGTGCATGATTTGGGCAAAGGTGTAACGCCAAAAGAAATGTTACCTCATCATTATGGACATGAAGAAAAAGGTTTAGCCGTATTAAAAGCATGGAATAAACGTATGACGCTTCCTAAAAAATGGTTGCAAGGTGGATTATTTGTCATCAAAGAACATATGCGAGCAGCTAGACTAGGAAAAGTAGGAAAAATTGTCGATTTTTTATTGACGGTAGAGAAAAATCCTTTAGGCTTTGCTGGCTTTAATTGTGTGATTTTGGCAGATAGTAAATCATTGCCCTATTATTTAGCAGATTATCATAGTTATCTCCAAAAAATTCATAGTGTATCTATGAAGAATTGTCCAGCAAATTTGAAAGGTAAAACGATTGGCGATTGGATAAGAAATGAGCAAATTAAATTATTTAAGCAGAATATAGAAGTAGACGCTTAGAAAATTTTACAAAGATTTAACATTTCTCATATTTAATTTTCTTATTTTTATACTATAATATTATTAAAGGCAAAATTAATCTATTATTGAAGTAGATAATAAATAAAATTTATAAATACAGCATTCTAAGTTGTGAAACGAAGAATGCTATTATTTTTGTCTATTTTAGTAAAAAGATTGTATTTTGTAATATTTTTGTAAAATAGTGAAGGAAAAACGAGGGGATATATAGAATTTAGCATAAAAAAATATTATACTTAAAACAGAGTAGGAGGGATTTAGATGTATGGTATTGTAGATATTGGTTCAAATACAATGCGTCTTGTTATTTATAAAGTAGAAGGTGGTAAACCAAGAGTACTTTTAAATAAAAAGAAATGGCAGAATTAGCATCATTTATTCAAGATGGTATGATGGTAGCAGACGGTATCAATAGAGCTTGCTATATCTTGGATAGTTTTAATTTATTAGCTAAAGATTTAGGTGTAAATAATTTACATGTTTTTGCTACTGCATCTTTAAGAAATATTTCTAATAGCCAAGCAGCAGTTAGTGAAATTGAAGATAGAACAGGATTAGCTATTAATTTATTAAGTGGTGCTCAAGAAGCTGAATATGATTTTGTTGGTGCAGCTAGAACTATTGATTTAAAAAGTGGTTTATTAGTAGATATTGGTGGCGGTAGTACAGAATTAGTTATGTATAATAATATGCAAATACAAAATTCTATAAGCTTACCAATCGGTTCTTTAAGCATGTATACAAAATTTGTAAACATTTATTCCCAACAAAAAAGAACGCAAAAAATTGAAGAATGCGTAAGAGAAATGATAGTTCGTTACGATGTAGACCAATGGGGCGATTGTCCATATGTTTGCGGTGTAGGTGGAACTATTCGTAATGTAGATAGATTAAATAGTTATTTTATGATTTAAGTAAAAATAATCGTTTTGTCATTGCTGATAATTTAAATTGGATGGTTAAAAAACTAGAAAACTGTGAAAATAAAAAATTAGTACCTCGTGAAACTTTAGAAACATTATTAAAAGTCGTACCTGAACGTGTGCGTACAATTATGCCAGGTATGATAATCTTAAATACTATTGTTAAATATTTTAACGTACAAAGCATTTATGTAAGTCGTGCAGGTGTACGTGAAGGATATTTATATAAGCAAGTATTAACTAAAGAGGGAGAACAGAATGCATAAAAAGATAGATACATCATATACACAAAATAGAGAATTATCATGGCTTCGTTTTGATGATAGAGTATTAGAAGAAGCTATAGATGAAAATGTGCCTCTATATGAAAGACTAAAATTTATAGCAATTTATGCTAGTAATTTAGATGAGTTTTATCGAGTACGCGTGGGCAGTCTATATGAAATGGCTTCTGTGGATACAAATGGTTTTGATAATAAAAGTTTTATGACACCAAGTCAGCAATTAGATAAAATCTTTGTAGCTACAAAACAATTAAATCAAAAAGCTGATAAAATTTTTGCAACTGTAGAAAAACAGCTTAAAACATATGGCATTGAACGTAAAAAAGTAAAATCTTTAAATCAAAAAGATAAAACTTATGTTAAAACATATTTTGACAATCAAATTAGCCCATTCTTATCTCCACAAATTATAAATGTAAGACACCCATTTCCTCATTTGTTAAATAAAGCGTTATATGTAGGTATAATTTTAACACGCAAAAAGAAAAAGGTTTTTGGAATTATTCCAGTACCTAGCAATTTACCTAAAATCGTATATATACCAAATAAATCTAAAATTCGCTATGTGATGACAGAAGATATCATAGCTACATATGCTGATAAAATTTTTGATGGCTATGAAGTAGAAAATACAGCAATTTTATCTGTTACTAGAAGTGCAGATATTAGCTTAGATGATGAGCGATTAGATTTAGGAGAGGATTTCTTAGAACATGCACGTGAAGTTTTATTGAAAAGACAAAGACTTGCGCCTGTTCGTTTAGAGATAGAAGGCAATATAGATTCAACAATGATGAAATATGCCACAGAACAATTTAAAATCACATCAAAACAAATTTTTATCTATAAATCTCCTATCAATAAATCTTATATTTTCAGCTTAGGTAGTAAATTTAATGAAGAACAGAAAAATAGCTTGATGTATCCACCATTTGAACCCTCTCATATTTGCTGTGTTCCTGAAAATGCTAGTGTGATGGATTATGTGGCAAATAATGATGTAATGTTACAATATCCATATCAAAGCTTTGATATTTTCTTGAAATTCATTAAAGAAGCTGTAACAGACGAAAAAGTATTTGCTATAAAGATTACTTTATACCGTGTAGGAAGTCATAGAGCTCAATTGATGAATTATTTATCGATGGCAGCTAAAATGGGTAAAGATGTAACTGTCTTGATGGAACTTAGAGCTCGTTTTGATGAAGAAAATAATATAAACTGGGCAGAATTTTTACAAGATGCTGGATGTAAAGTTATTTATGGTATGGAAGGCTATAAAGTTCATTCCAAAATTTGCTTAGTTATGAAACAAGATAAAACAGGCATAAAATACTTTACACAAATAGGTACAGGTAACTATAATGCTTCTACATCTTCTTTATATACAGATATTTCCTTGATAACTAGCAATGAAGATATAGGTAAAGATGCTGTAGAATTTTTCCAAAATATGGGTATTGATAATCTCTATGGAGAATATAATAATCTATTAGTAGCACCTGTTAGTCTAAAAAATACTTTATTAGATTTAATTAAAGAAGAAATTGAAAAAGCTAAAGCTGGAGAAGAAACAAGCATTTTCTTGAAAATGAATTCTTTAACAGATAGACAGTTAATAGATGCATTAAAAGAAGCTTCTCAAGCTGGCGTTAAGATAAAAATGATTATTCGTGGTATTTGCTGTATTTTACCAGGAATAGAAGGAAAAACAGATAATATTGAAGTTATAAGTGTAGTAGGTAGATTTTTAGAGCATTCTCGTATTTTCTGCTTCGGTACAGGCGAAAATATGAAAATGTATATAGCTTCTGCTGACTGGATGACTAGAAATACAGAAAATCGTGTAGAATAGCAGCACCAATTTATGAACCAAAAATAAAAAATAGCATTTATGATACTTTACGCATAATGTGGAAAGATAATCTTAAAGCTAGAATTTTATGTAGCGATGGAACATATAAAAAGCCTGAAATAAAAGAAGGCGATGAATTGATCGATTGCCAAAATTATTTGCGTCATGAATATAAAGTTGGACGAAAAATAAAACTTTAAGCTAAAATAAAACCTCCACTATTGAAAAACAATAGTGGAGGTTTTTTATATTTCAATTTTATTTTTTGAAAATAGTAGATTTGAAATAAACTATAGCCCAAAAGATAGTGATGATGACACCAGCAGGATAAGTAATGCTAGTTGGTAAACCAAAACCTTCAGGAGCTTGAAGAATATAAGTGAAAGTAACCATAGTCATAAAAATGGCAGGAATTACAGCGATATAATGTTGCCAACTGCCTTTATTTTGTTTCCAAAGATACATTGCACCAGTCCAAAGAGCAATCATAGCTAATGTTTGGTTTGCCCAAGAGAAATAACGCCAAATGATATCAAAATTCATTTGAGATAAGATGCCACCGATACCAAGAAGTGGAATAGATAAAGCTAAACGTTTTGTATAAGAAACTTGGTCAATTTTAAACCAGTCAGAAATAGTATAACGTGCACTTCTGAAAGCTGTATCACCAGAAGTTATTGGACAAGCAATAACGCCAATCATTGCCAAGATACCGCCAACTGTTCCCAATGTACCAAAGGATACATCATATACAACACCACCAGGACCAGCACTAGCAATAGCAGCAGCTAATCCGCCAGTTGTTTCATAATATGCGATACCAGCAGAAGCCCAAATAAGAGCGATAATACCTTCAGCAACCATAGCACCATAGAAAACTACACGTCCATTTTTTTTCTTCTTTCATGCAACGTGCCATAAGTGGAGATTGTGTAGCATGGAAACCAGATGTAGCACCACAAGCAACAGTGATAAACATTAATGGCCAAATAGGTAAATCTTTTGGATGAAGGTTTTGAAGTGTCATTTCTGGCATTTGCCAGCCACCGAGGATAATACCACTAGAAACACCAACTGCCATGATAATTAGGCAAGCACCAAAAAGTGGATAAATTTTACCAATGATTTTATCGATAGGTAATAAAGTAGCTAAGAAATAATAAATGAGTACAACTACTAACCAGAAAGTAACATCTAAAGAATCAGGAGTGAGTTTGGCAAGAAGTAATGCAGGACCTGTCATAAATACGGTACCTACTAAGACTAAAAGGATAACGGAGAAAATACGCATTACAGTTTTCATAGTATCGCCAAGATAGATACCTACGATTTCTGAAATACTTTCTCCATTATGGCGAAGGGAAATCATACCAGAAAGATAATCATGTACAGCACCAGAGAAAATAGTACCGATTACAATCCAAAAATAAACAACTGGACCCCAAAGAGCACCTGCAATAGCCCCAAAAATTGGACCAAGACCAGCTATATTCAACAATTGAATCATAAAAACTTTCCAAGTAGGCATCGGTATGTAATCTACACCGTCATTATGCGTTATAGCAGGAGTTGGTTTTGTTGATGGTTTAAAAACCTTTTCTACAAATCGACCATAAATTAAGAAACCTAAAATGAGAACAATTAAACTGACAAAAAAAGTAATCATATGCAATGCACCTTCTTTAATGGATTTATAATAAGATAGCTCCGGAACTATACTTAATAAATAACGAAAAACGATATACTTTGTTAAAAAATAACTTGCATTCATTTATTAAAATATTTAATATTATTTATTGTACAAATAAATTTATAATACTTTTGTGTAACTTTGTCAAGTATTTTTACAATTTTTTAAAAATTTAAATTAGAATTTAAAATTAAAACGAGTATTTCATTCAAATTTGAAAAAAATACTCGTTTTGTTAAAGCATTATTTATAAAGTTTTTACAGTATTTCTAAAATAGTTTCCTTGACTAATTTTTCAGGAACATCTTTTTTATACATACTTTGCCGATATCTTCTAATAAAACCCAATTAACTTTACCGTTAACAGTTTTTTTGTCATGGAAAATATCTTGATAAATTTTTTGAGCATCACAATTTTTAGCTTTAAGTGGCAAGTTCATATTTGCAAGTAATTGACACATTTTATCAACTACATCTTGAGAAATTAAGCCTAATTTAAAACTTAATTTACTAGCGCCAACCATGCCGATAGCTACTGCTTCTCCATGATTATAAACGGCATAATTAGTTTCTTTTTCAATAGCATGACCTAAAGTATGACCAAAGTTTAAGATGGCACGAAGACCAGCTTCGCATTCATCTTTAGATACTACATCTGCTTTTATTTCACAAGAGCGTGCAATGATATGAATTAGAGCTTCTGGCTTCAATTGAAGAATTTCTTGTTGGTGCTCAGTTAAATAAGTATAAAAATCATGGTCATAGATAAAGCCATATTTAATGACTTCGCCTAAGCCTGTGGAAATCTCCCTAGTAGGTAAAGTTTTCATCATTTCTAAATCCATGAAAACGGCTTGTGGCTGATAAAAAGCACCAATGAGATTTTTGCCTAGAGCATGATTTACAGCGACTTTGCCACCAACACTAGAGTCAACTTGTGCAAGTAAGCTAGTTGGCATTTGGATGAAAGGCACACCACGCATGAAGGTAGCGGCAATAAAACCAGCTAAATCACCAACGACACCACCACCTAGAGCAATGATAGGAGATTTGCGGTCAAGACCATGTTCAATTGCTTGTGTATACAGTGTTTCTGCAACGGATAAAGATTTAGATTGTTCACCAGCTGGAATGATGGCAATTTTGGCATTAAAACCAGCTTTAGTGAGTAAATCTTTGACACTGTCTGCGTATAGTGGAGCAATATTTGTATCAGTGATGATTAAAGCTTTTTGAGAATATTTTTGTGCTTTAAAAAAATCAATGATAGTTGTTTCTAGATTATGACCAATATAGATATTATAAGATTTTTCATTGAGATTTACGGGAACAATGCGCATTATTTCACACCCTTTAAGTATTTCATAATGATTTCGACATTTTGCAGTGGTGTTGTATCATCTGTTTTTATGATTAAATCAGCTTTTTTGTAAAATGGAGCACGTTTAGCCATAAGTTCAATAATAGTTTTTAAACGTTCTTCATTACTTTTTTTGGCAAGTAGAGGACGTTTTATCATTTCCAGTGCGTTTTAAAATAGTATGTGGCATAGCTGTCAGCGCTATAACGATACCATTTTTGCGAAGCTCTTGCATATCAGTTTCTTTAGTAGCAACGCCACCGCCTGTAGAAATTACTTGATGACTTTTTTGTGCTAATTTTTGGATAGTAGCTGTTTCACGTTGGCGAAATACTGCTTCGCCTTCTTTAGCAAACATATCTTTTATTTTTGTTTTGTATTCTTGTTCGATAGCTGTATCTGTATCTACAAAACTATAACCTAAACGATAAGCTAATAATTTACCTGTAATAGATTTTCCACTGCCCATAAATCCTATAAGTACAATATTAGATTTCATTTTAATCCTATCCTTTTATTCTTTTGTTATAAGCTTGTAAATTTTGAAGGACATCAACCATGCAATCACTGCCGAATTTGTCAATCATAGCTTTAGTGATAGCAAGTGCAACCATAGCTTCGCCAACTATGGAAGCTGCTTGAACAGCACAAACATCACTGCGTTCTTTACAAGCTAAAACTTCTTGTTTACTTTCAATATCAATGGAGTGAAGTGGTGTCATAAGTGTAGGAATAGGTTTCATACAAGCGCGAACAATAATAGGCTCGCCATTACTCATACCACCTTCGATACCACCTGCATGATTTGTTTTGCGATAAACAGTTTTATCTTCATTGTAGAACATTTCATCATGTAATTGACTGCCTGGATGATTTGCATAATCAAAACCATCGCCGATTTCAACGCCTTTGATAGCTTGAATGGACATCATAGCTCCAGCAAGTTGCATATCGAGTCGTTTATCCCATTGAATATGACTGCCTACACCGATTGGCATATTTTGGACTACAACTTCAAAAGTTCCGCCTAAAGTATCACCTGCTTGACCAGCATCGCGAATTGCTTCGCGCATTTTAGCTTCTGCTTGAGCATCGTTGCAGTTTAAATCGCTATCATTAGGTTGTAAATTAGCATAATCAATATTATCTGTATTAGCTTTTACACCACCGATATTGATTACATGAGATACGATTTTTATACCACAAGCTTCTAAAAATTGACGAGCAACAGCTCCAGCAGCCACGCGAGCAGCTGTTTCCCTAGCACTAGAGCGTTCTAAAATGTCGCGGATATCTTCACGATTATATTTTTTGATACCAACATAATCTGCATGACCTGGGCGAGCAGCTGTAACTTTAGTCCATGTAGGTGTACCCATCACAGACATGCGGTCAGTCCAGTTTTCCCAGTCTTTATTCACTACACGCAAAGTAATAGGGTCGCCCATTGTTTCGCCAAAACGTACACCAGATAAGATATCTACTTTATCTGTTTCTATAGACATACGACCACCACGACCATAGCCTTTTTGACGGCGTGCCATTTGTCTATTTATTTCATCAAGATTTATTTTAAGACCAGCGGGAATTCCTTCAACTAATGCTGTTAAGCATTGTCCGTGAGATTCTCCAGCAGTTAAAAATCTAAACATTATGTTCAACCCCTTATATTTTTCATGTTTACAAGTTATCAATAGATATTATAACTAAAAATAGAAAATCATGCTAGAAAAATATTATTTTGTTGACAAAAATAAACAGGTCTTGACACTATTGCTAAAATTTGTGAAAATGAATGTATATTATGCCTTTTTGAGGTGAGTCTGATGTATGACAAAGTAAAAGTAACTTATTTATTAAATAGCGGTTTTATTTTAGAAATAGGCGATTGCGCAATAATTTTCGATTATTATCAAGATGAAAAAATATAGTGGACAAAATTATTCAAGATAAAAAAGAAGTTTATTTTTTGTATCTCATGTTCATTATGACCATTTTAATCCTAAAATAAGTGAGTTTAAAAATAAGGTAACGAAATATTTTATCAGCTATGATGTGGTAACTGATGTATTGCCTAAAGAAAAGACTATTATTTTAGATGAATACATGACTTATGATGATAAAAATATACATGTACGCTCATTTAGTTCTACTGATGAAGGAATTTCTTTTTTTGTAGAAAAATGATTGGAAGATTTTCCATGCAGGTGATTTTAATTGGTGGCATTGGAAAGGTGATACAAAAGAAAATAATGCATTTGCTAAAAATGGATTTGTAAAACAAATGATGCGTTTATCTGGTTTAAAAATGGATATAGCATTTTTCCCTGTAGATAGTAGATTAGAAGAATTTTTAGATTTAGGTGTAATTGAGTTTTGCAAAGTTACGGAAGTTAAAAATTTAATTACTATGCATAATGTAGGTAAAAAAGATTGGATAATACCAGAAGATTTTCCTAATAAAGAGAAAATGAACTCTATTTGGTGCCCTAAAGTTATTGGAGAGAGTCATTTTATCACTAAATAAAATAAGTATGATGGAGAATAGATGAGATGAAAAAATTTATATTTTTATGTTTATTAGCATCTGTATTTACCTTATCTTTATTTACAAGTAATGGTATTGCAGAGCAACAAATAAATTCTAATGAACAAATAAGAAAGGAAGTTCAATCAATGAGTAAAAATCGTATTGCAGTATTTGAAACAAATATGGGTACTTTTGAAATTGAATTATTCGAAGATAAAGCACCAATCACAACAGGTAATTTTATCGATTTAGCAGAACATAATTTTTATGATGGTTTAATTTTCCATCGTGTAATTGATGGTTTCATGATTCAAGGTGGAGACCCTAATGGCAATGGTACAGGTGGTCCTGGTTACACAATTAAAGATGAATTCCACAAAGATTTAAGACATGACGGCCCTGGCATATTATCCATGGCAAATGCTGGCCCTAATACAGGTGGCTCACAGTTCTTCATCACTTTAGATAAAACTCCATGGCTTGATGGTCATCATGCTGTTTTTGGTAAAGTAATAAAAGGCATGGACGTAGTGGAAGCTATTGGTCATGTACAGACTGATTTCATGGATAAACCTATCGAAGATGTAGTTATTAATAAAATAGAAATCAAAGATGCTGAATAATGAATTGTTATACGTATATGGTACAATGCAGTGATGGTACTTTATATACAGGTTGGACAAATGATTTAAAAAAGCGTTTAGAAAAACACAATGCCGGCAAAGGTGCTCGCTATACACGTGGGCGTTTGCCGGTTAAATTAGTTTATTATGAAGTTTTTGCCACAAAAAGCGAAGCTATGAAGCGTGAAGCTCAAATAAAAAAATTATCACGCAAGCAAAAATTATTATTTATAATTAATCCCTAATGATTTAGTATGGATTTTATGATATACTAAAATAAGATTTGAATTAAAATTGAGCAAAAAGATTTTTCATTTAGGAGGATTATAATGGCAAAGTCTATTACTGAAGTTTTAGGTATAAAATATCCAATTATTCAAGGCGGTATGGCTTGGATTTCTGATGCAAAACTTGCAGCAGCTGTTTCTAATGCTGGCGGTGCAGGTATTATTTCTTGTGGTGGTAGAACTACAGAATATGTTCGCGAAGAAATCCGCAAAGCAAAACAATTAACAGATAAACCATTTGGTGTAAATGTAATGCTCATGGCACCAAATAAAGATGAAATCGTAGATGTTATCTGCGAAGAAAAACCTGCTTTTGTTACTTTAGGTGCAGGAAATCCAGTTCCATATTTTGCAAAATTAAAAGAAGCAGGTATAAAAGTAATTCCTGTAATTCCAAATGTAAAACTTGCAAAACGTGTAGCAGCTGCTGGTGCTGATGCTATGGTAGCAGAAGGTATGGAAGCTGGCGGTCATATTGGCGTATTGACTACAATGGCTCTTATGACACAAGTAATTCCAGAGATAAAAGATATTCCAGTTGTTATGGCTGGTGGCTTCGGCGATGGTCGTGGTTTAGCAGCAGCTATGCTCATGGGTGCTGGCGGTGTACAGATGGGTACTCGTTTCTTAGTAGCAGAAGAATGTTCTGTTCATGAAAATATGAAACAAAAATTAATTGAAGCTGTAGATACAGATACTATTGTTACAGGTCTTACTCTTGGTGGTGCTGTACGTGGTATAAAAAATAAATTCTCTACAGAATTTGTACAAAAAGAAAATGAAGGTAAAACTTCTAAAGAAGAACTTATTCGCATGGCAACAGGTACAAATAAATTAGCAGCTGTTGAAGGTGATGTAGTAAATGGTATGATGCAGGCTGGTCAATCTTTGACTGTTTTACAAAAAGTAGAACCTGTAGCTACAATTATTGAAGATATCATGAAACAAGCTCGCGAAACATTATCTGCTGCAGCAACTATTAAACTTTGATATAAATTAATTTAGTGGCGAGTATATCGAGGATTTTATCCTTGGTAGTATCGCCACATTTTATATAATTTTGTATATATATTGGTGATGATTGAGGAAAAATAAAATCTTAAAGGAGTTTTTATTTTGAAAAAATTATTATTAGTGGTTTTGAGTTTGATGACAATGATGGTGTTTACAGCTTGTGGTAGTGAAAAGACAACTACAAGTCAAGAGGATAAAGCAAATTCAGAGGATAAAATAAAAATTGTTACATCTTTTTATCCAATTTATATAGAAACTTTGAATGTTACAAAAGGAATTGATGGGGTAGTTGTAGAAAATATGACTAAACCACAAACAGGTTGTTTACATGATTATCAAATGACACCAGCTGATATGAAAAAGTTAGAAAATGCAGATGTGTTCATAGCTAATGGAGCTGGTATGGAAGCTTTTTTACAAGATGTAATTGATAATCAGAAAAATTTAAAAGTTGTTGAAGCTGCTAAAGGCATCGAATTATTAGCAGATGAACATGGAGAAAATCCACATGTTTGGGTTAGTGTATCTAATTGCATGACACAAGTACAGACAATTGCTGATGAATTGAGTAAATTGGATCCTGAACATGCAGATGCTTATCAAAAAAATGCTAAAGAATATATTGCTAAATTGGAAGATTTAAAGCAAGATATGCATAATCAGATTGATAATTTACCACATAAAGATATTGTTACATTCCATGAAGCATTTCCTTATTTTGCTAAAGAATTTAATTTAAATATTGTTGGTGTAATTGAACGTGAACCAGGAACAGCGCCAACACCTAGTGAATTAGATGAAATCATTGCACAAGTAAATGATTTACAGGCAAAGGCTTTATTTGCAGAACCACAATATTCATCAACAGCAGCCAAAACGATTGCCAATGAAACAGGAGCTAAAGTTTATACCTTAGATCCTGTAGTAACAGGAGAAAATGATCTTGATGCTTATATCGAGGCTATGAAACAAAATGCACTTACATTACAAGAGGCATTAAAATAAAATAAAGGGTGAAGTATGAATGATAAAGGGTACAGGTGTTGATATCATAGAAATATCAAGAATAGAAAAATCCTTAACCAATGAGAAATTTATCGAGCGCATTTTTACAAAAAAAGAACAGGAATATTGTAATTCTAGAAAACAAATGGCAGTTTCTTCTTATGCAGCTAGATTTGCAGCTAAAGAAGCTGTAGTAAAAGCGTTAGGTACAGGTATATCTGGTGGAGGATTATGGACTGATATTGAGATATTACCAGATGATGATGGAGCACCACATGTAAAACTTTATGGATATTTTGCATATATAGCTACAAAAAGAAAGATATATAATATTTTTATCTCCTTGAGTCATTGCAAAGAATATGCGGTAGCTCAAGCTATTTTGGAGGGATAATGATAATATGAAAATTGCATCTGCTGAACAAATGAGACAAATTGATAATGAAGCTATTAATCAGTTTGGTATACCAGAAATAGCTTTAATGGAAAATGCAGGGCATGAAATAGCAAAAGAAGCTATGAATTTATGCAAAGATATAGCTATAGCTAGACAGAGCTATTGCATTTTAGCTGGTTGTGGTAATAATGGCGGAGATGGCTTTGTAGCAGCTAGACATTTAATGAATAATGGTGCAAAAGTTAAGATTTTTATTTTAGGAAATACAGAACATTTTACACCATCTGCTAAAATTAATTACAATGTTTTAGTGAATATGAAAGCTGAAATATACCATATTGTTTCTGAACGTGATTGGAATCGTTTGCAAATATCAATAACTTTTTCTGATTGTATTATTGATGCTTTGCTAGGTACAGGTATTCATGGACAATTACGAGAAAACATTAAAAAATGTATCCAAATAGTAAATACTTCGAATAGACCTGTTTTATCAATAGATATGCCAAGTGGTGTTAATGCTAATACAGGAGTAGTGGAAAGTGATGCTATTTTTGCCACTACTACAATTACTTTTGGTTTACCAAAAATTGGTTTGATTATGTATCCTGGTTGCAAACATACGGGTAATATAATCGTAAAAACCATTGGTATACCAAATGATTTATTGACTAAAGAAGATATAAAACAAGAAGCTATAGATGAAGCTTTTGTAAAAGCACATTTAGCTTCAAGAGCAGATGATGTATATAAAGGTTCTTGTGGAAAAGTTTTAACTTTGGCAGGTTCAACAGGTTATACAGGTGCTGCTTGTTTATCTAGCCAAGCTGTATTAAAAATAGGTGCTGGCATATCTACACTTATTTCTGCTGAAAGTTTATATGATATTTTATCCATGAAAAATACAGAAGTTATGGTAAAACCATTGCCAGAAATATTGCCTGGGGTATTAGGCGATAGTGCTATGGAAAATATAAAAGATATAGCTAAAGATTTTGATGTAGTTTTAATGGGACCTGGACTTGGTAGAAATGATGAAACATGTCAAATGGTAAGAAAATTAGCTATTGATTTAGATAAACCTTTAGTATTAGATGCTGATGCTATTTTTGCTTTTAGCCAAGCACCTGATGAATTAAAGAAAATAAAACAAATGCCAATACTTACACCTCATTTGGGAGAAATGGCAAACCTATTGCATATCACTATTTCAGATTTAAAAGATAATCTTTGGGAAATAGCTAGAAAAGCAGCAGAATATTTTAATGCAATATTTGTGTTGAAAAGTGAAAAAACACTTGTTGTTTATCCAGACGGAAATATATTTGTAACTACAGTTGGCAATGCAGGTATGGCAACAGCTGGTAGTGGTGATGTTTTAGCTGGTACAATAGCGGGTATTGTAGCTGAAAAATTAGCTGGAAAAATGTCAGCTCCAGTAGGCGTTTATTTACATGGACTTGCTGGTGATTTAGCTGGAGAAAATGGACAGGCTGGTTTAATAGCAGGAGATATTTTATTAAATCTGTCTAAAGCTCGTAAACAAATAGACAATAAATAAGGTATTAATTGAGATAATATTTGTAATAAAGGGCAATAGTTCACTATTTTGGACATATAGTAAAATTTATTGCCCTGATAACAAAACTTTAGCTTAATTTTGTAAAACTATTTTGCAAACAAATAGTAAAAAAGATGTATGCTTATTAAAAATATGTTATAATGAGCTTAGTTGATAGGAAAATATAGGATTTTTAAATAAGCAAGAAGCTTAAGTCAAGACAGTTTGTTATACTAGAAGTAATTTTTATAAAAATCAATGATATTAGCAATTTCTTAATATGTTGGAGGAAACATATTAAATATAAATGGCTACAAAGTCGCGTTAGTCATATTTTATTTAGAAAAGGAGTTGAAAGCCTGAGGCAAGAGCGCAATTTATTATTTAATAAATTTCTTGTAATGGTGTATCCGCTGAGAAGAAATGAGATTGTAAAGCGTGGCGATATATATTATGCTAATTTAAGCCCAGTAATTGGCTCAGAGCAAGGTGGACTACGACCAGTACTCATTGTACAAAATGATATTGGTAATAAATATAGTCCAACTATTATAGTAGCTGCAATTACTGCCAAATTAGGTAAGACACATATGCCTACACATGTTGATTTGCCTGCAAAATACTGCAACTTAGAACGAGATTCTATGGTATTGTTAGAACAATTACGTACTATTGATAAATCTCGATTGAGTAAGAAAGTTACCACGCTGGATAAAAATTTTATGCAGGAAGTAAACAAGGCATTAATGATTAGTTTAGGGCTAGTTAAGTTCTAAAATAAATTGATTAAAAAAGTAAAACGAATTGTCTATACATAAAAAATTTTATATAATAGTTGATGTATGCGGAGTGCTCCTGATGATTTTAAGGAGCACTTTTGCTATATAACTTAATATCAAATTAAATTGGTGAAAGGTTGATAGAATGAAAAAGATTGTTGCCTTATTGATGATTTTGTGCAGTTTATTTTTATGGGGTTGTGGAAAAGATAATACTATACAGTCAGCAGATAAAGACGAAGCTTTAAAAATAGAGATGTTAGATATCGGTCAAGGTGATGCAACGCTTATACAAACAAAAGAACAAACTATCATGATTGATACAGGCGATATTGATGAGCGTGATAATTTAGTTAAATTATTGAAGGAAAGAAATATTACAACTATTGATAAATTAATCATAACTCATCCGCATGCAGACCATTTGGGTGGAGCTTATGCAGTATTTAAGAATTTTGAAGTCAAAGAAGTTTATGATAATGGAGACCCTACAACAACACAAACTTATAAGACTTATTTAAAAATATAAAAGAGAAAAAAATAAAATATCAACAATTATCAGCAAATGATGAATTAGATTTTGGCAGTGGTGTAAAATTCAAAGTTTTTAGCCCTACAAAACAGATGTTAAAATCTGGAGATGATTTAAATAATAATTCTTTAGTTGGTCAATTAAAATACAATGATTTTACAATGATGTTCACAGGAGATGCTGAAAAAGAAGCTGAAGAAAATATGGTGAAAACATATGGTAGTGAGCTTGCTTCATTAGTATTAAAATCTCCGCATCATGGCAGTAGAACATCTTCAAGTGAAGCTTTTCTAAAACAAGTAGATGCTAAAACTGTATTGATTTCTTTAGGTGCTGGTAATGAATATGGACATCCGCATAAACAAACTATGGAACGTTATAAAAAATTGGGCATGAAAGTATATGAAACAGATAAAAATGGTTCTATTACTATAACAAGTGATGGTAGTAAAGATTATAAAATTACTACAGAAAAATAAAATATAAATAAAATCGAGGCAAAGATATGATAAGTGCTGTTATTGATAGATTTGAAGAAGATAAAGTTGTATTATTAGTAGGGAAAGATGAACAAAAAGTTGTTTTTCCTAAGAATTTATTAGATGAGAATTTAAAGGAGGGAGATTATTTATCTATAGATATTAAATATGATGAAGTAGCTACAAAAAAAGCTGTAGCAGAAATAGAAGATTTATTAAAGTCCTTAAAAAATGATAATAAATAAATTAAAGAGGTAGTAAGAGTGTATAATTTATTAAAAAAGGTAATTTTATGTTCAGTTGTTTTGTTGCTCATGGTCATACCAAATATTTCTTTGGCTAAAAGTAGTGTAAATGTAGAAAAAATTTCTCATAATCTTATGACTTCAGAGCAAGGAGATACGTATCTTCATATAGAAATAAATACTAATAGAGAAGTAAAAAATTTTTCTATTCAGGAAAATCCTAATAATAAATATCAGTTGATTTTTAATATAGAAGATGCTCAAATAAGTAATATATCAAGACAAGAAAAATTAGATGGAAATATCGCTAAAAAAGTATTTCTACAAGAAAAAAAGGATACAGTTCAAGGAAAAATATATTTACAAGAAGAAGTAAATAATAATTATAAAATATATAGTTTAGGTAAAAAAGGTATAGCAATCGACATTTTTAATAGTGTAGTAAATACTCCTGTAGCTAGTGATGTAGCTTTGAGTAATGTAAAAAATAAAATAATTACTATTGACCCAGGTCATGGCGGTTCTGATTCTGGAGCTGTAGGACCTAATGGATATACAGAAAAAGAGGGAGCTTTTGCTATATCTCAAAAAGTAGCTTCTATTTTAAATCAATCAGGAGCTAAAGTGGTTATGACTAGAGATAGTGATGTCGATGTTTATGGTCCAAATGCTTCTGCAAGAAATGAATTACAAGCACGTGTTGATGTAGGAAATAATGCAAATTCAGATATATTTGTTAGTATTCATTGCAATGCTTTTGTAAATCCTGCTGCAAATGGCACACAGACATTTTATTATGGTTCTAGCTATCAAGGACAAAGATTAGCACAAAGCATTCAAGAAAAAATGATTGAAGCTAATGGTTTGCGTGATAGAGGCATTTCCACTTGTAATTTTTATGTAGTAAAACATTCTTATATGCCAGCTGTACTCATTGAAACAGCTTTTATTACTAATTATGATGAAGAAGCTTTATTAAGTGATGATGAATGGCAAACAACAATGGCAAAAGCTATAGCAGAAGGTATTAACGAATATTTTAGCAATTAATTAATATAATTTGAGAGGCGAAAAAATAATGAGAGTAAAAATAAAATCTATAAAAGGGTTATTAGCAGTTTTAGCAATATCTATTTTAACAATTACTTCTGGTTGTACAGAACAAGGTACAAATTTAGAAAAAAGTTCTTCTAGCTCTGTACAGGAAAATGTAAATAAAGAAGTAAGTTCTTCTAGCACTAGTGCAAGTGATATGGAACAAACAAACGAAAAGAAAGTATCTGGTGTTACAATTTATTTCCCTGATGCTAATGGTGAAAAATTAATTCCAACACAAAGACAGATAAATTTAAATCGTGAAGATAAATACAAAGCTGTTGTACAAGCATTAATAGATGGACCTATTTCTGATAAAGAAGGTATCTATATCATGCCAAAAGATACACAAGTTTTATCAGTTAAAGTAAATAATAATATTGCCACTGTTGATTTTAATAAAGCATTTAAAACAAATTTCACAGGTGGTTCTACTGGGGAATTAATGTTGATTGGCTCTATTGTAAATTCTTTAACAGAATTCAAAGATATAAAAGCTGTTCGCTTTACTGTTGAAGGAAAAGTATTAGAAGCATTAGATAATCATTTAGATTTAACAGTACCTCAAGAACGCATGGGAGATTTGTTATAAAAAATAAAACATAAGAAGGTGTTTTTTTCATGTTAAAAACGTTTAGAAAATGATATTTTACGCCTCACTGTAGATACTCATGGTGCTGAAATTCATAGCCTTGTAGCTAAAGATACAGGTATTGAATATATTTGGCAGGCTGACCCTAATTACTGGCAAAGACATGCGCCAATCTTATTTCCTATTGTTGGTAAATTAAAAAATGGTCAATATGAATATGATGGAACTGTTTATCGTATGCCAGGTCATGGTTTTGCTCGTGATAAAGAATTTGAGTTTAGCGGACAAACAGAAAATTCTTTGGAATACACATTGACTTATGATGAAGATACATTGAGAATGTATCCATTTAAGTTTAAATTGACAGTTACCTATACTATTAATTTTGCAGAAGTAAAAGTTTCATGGAAAGTAGAAAATCTTGATACAAAAGAAGATATGTATTTTTCCATTGGTGCTCACCCTGCATTTAATTGTCCAATTGGCGTTGAAGGCTCTTTTGATGAACATGAACTCGAGTTTGAACAGACAGAAGCTAATCCATTGACTTCTTATCATGTAAATTCTGCAGGAGTATTTGATGGCGGAGTAGCTCCAGTAAAACTTGTTTATGGTAAAGTATTGCGCTTAAACCATGATTTATTTATTGAAGATGCTCTAGTATTTAAAAAATTATTTTCTGAAGAAGTGAAATTAACTAATACAGCAAATAATCATTTTGTAAAAGTTAATTTCAAAGGTTTTCCATATCTCGGCATTTGGACAAAACCAGTGAAAGCACCATTTTTATGCATTGAACCATGGTATGGTTTAGCTGATAGTACTCAAAAAACAGATTTTTCCAATAAAAAAGGTATATTGCATTTAGCACCAAGTAAGCAATTTGATGCTTCTTATACTATTACTATTGGGTAGTTTATAAATTAAATAATAAAAAGGAGCTTGGATAAGAAGATATATGACGCTTTTAGATGAAGTTTTACAGGCAAATCAAGCTTATCTTGAACATACACAAGAAGTGAATACTTGGAGTAAATATCCACAAAAACATCTAGCTATTGTTAGTTGTATGGATACGCGCTTGGTTGAATTGTTAGAGCCAGCACTTGGTATTCGTCGCGGTGAAGTCAAAATGATAAAAACGGCAGGCAATACAATAACTAGTAAATTTGATGATGTAATTCGCAGTTTGTTAGTTTGCATTTATCAATTTGATATCAAGGAAATTATGGTTATTGGTCATTATGGTTGTGGTATGGCAACAGCTACTTCAAAAGAATTGATTGATACTATGATAAAACGTGGTATTGATGGAAAAGCTATTGATAAAATAAAAGATGAATTATCCCAATGGATTGATACATTTCACAATCCTAAGGATAATGTGGAAAAAAGCGTAGCAAGTATACATGAAAATCCATTAATTCCTAATGATATCCCCATACATGGTTTAATCATTAATCCAGATACAGGAAAAGTTGATGTGGTAGTAAATGGTTATTAAGGATAGATAAATAAAACAGAGTATAGCTTATCGAAAGAAAAGTTATACTCTGTTTTTATTTTGTGATAGTCTTAAATATTTATGATATAATTAATAATAATTTGTGGATATTAATAGCTAATGGAGGTTTTTTTATGAATAATATAATCAAAATATGTATAATTTGTACGTTACTTAGTTTCTTGCCCTCGATATCTACAGCTCAAGTGTCTAGTGAATATATGGGAGATAAAAAACAAACATATAGTTTAGCTTATCCAGTAGTAGATATAGAGGATAAAAAGATTGAAGACAAAATAAATGAAGATATTGAAGCACAGCTTGAAGATTTAAAAAGAAAAAGATCGAAAAACATGTATATAGCAAAAGTTTGATATGACTTATTATGAAAAATATGAAGATGATAATATTATTTCTTTGATGTTTTATGTGAATAAGAAAAAGAAATTCTCTAATAGTATGGAATTAGAAGGTTATACTATCACATATGATAAACATACTGGTGAACGTGTACCTATGAGTAGATATCTAAATATCAATTTAGAACAATTGCAAGATGCTTTAAATAACAGCCAAGCTTATGCAGTTGATGGTTTGGATAATGGTGTTAATTTATCAAAAAGAATACCATATGTAAGTCATAATTATTTTATTTGTCATGATGGTTCAATAGGTTTATTGTATCAAGCTGGCGATTTGATGGAAGTGGAAGCTGGTGCTTGCAAGATTGTAGTATCACCAGAAACTATTGCCAAAGTAAATGAACTAAATAAAGCTAATGAATAAAAATAAAATATAAAGTGGGTGATAGTGTCATGGAAGATTATGGATTATTAGCCATTTTAGTTTTTTAATATTTTTGTTGACAGTAGGTTTAATAATAACAAAAAAGTAGAATTTGTACGTGCTTTGCCAGCTTTTGGTATACTTACAGCGATATTAGCTGGCACTCCCATAACAGGCAGTGAATATAGCATTGCTGATTATGTTATTGTAAAAGGAGCTACGACTTTAGCTGAGCCGATGTTTATTTATATTTTGAGTGTGATGCTAGCAATATTTATTGTAGAATTTAAATTAGATGAGAGTATAAATCATTTATGTTTAAAGTATTTGCAAAATAATTTAAAAGGTATTTTATGGGTAGTAGCTATTTTGACAATAATCGTTTCTAGTATAATAACAAATTTTAGTTCGATAATTTTGATTGCTATTATATTTATGCCTATTTTGTTAAAAATAGGATTTAATAAGCAAGGTTCAGTCGTGCTATTATTATTATCTAGTGCGATAGGTAGTTGCTTAAATCCTGGATATCATATTTTGTACGCTAATTTATTGTCATGGAATATTGATAAAGTAAAAGATTTTTATTATATCATGGCAATTGTTGGCGTTATAGCTTTAGTTTTTTATATTTTATTGAACAGTAAATATGTTAAAGATATTGAAAGCATAGATTATGAGCAGAAAATATAAAGTAAATTGGCAGGGATTATGTACTATTTTCATACCATTTATAGCTGTTTTTGGCTTTAAATTAAATATTGAAACAGGTTTAATTTTAGCCTTATCTTATGGCTTTTTAGCTATGGGTTCCAAACAGCCATTTATGGATATGTTGGAATTATTGAAAGTTAGTATTTATAAATCTACAAAGGTTATTATTTTATTATCAAGTGTGGGGATTTTCATGCATGCTGTAAAGACTCCAGAAGTTGTAGATTTAATGGCACCGTTATTATTGCATTTAATGCCAAAATCGCCAACTCAATGTCTATTATTTTTCACGATATTATCACCACTTGTTTTATACAAAGGGCCTTTCAACTTACAAGGTATGGGGGCAGGTCTAAGTGCTGTAATAATATCTTCAACGTCTATGAACCCTATGGTATTAGGTATGGCACTATTATCGTTGAATAATTTGAGAAGAATGATGGACCCTTTAGATGTGCAAAATATAGCTTTGATGCAATATGTAGATGTGGATACTAATTTAGTTATCAAGAAAATTTTACCTTATGCTTTGAGTATAAATTATATTATGTTGTTTTATGCCTTAGTAGCTGTTGTATAAAAATAATAAAAAATGCCTTCATAAAGTTTTTAGCTTTAGAAGGCATTTTTATTTTAAGCGTCTTTTAAGAAAGCGCTATATCCTTTTTTAGTTTCATAAACATCGATTTTGCTAGTGATTTCCCATGGGGAATGCATATTCAATACAGCAACACCGCTATCTATTACTTGCATACCATAAAGAGCCATGATATAAGCGATTGTTCCGCCACTACCTAAGTCTACACGACCAAGTTCAGAAAAATTGAATAGCTACATTATTTTTTTCCATGATGGCACGGATATTGCCGAGATATTCAGCATTAGCATCATTAGAGCCAGATTTTCCACGAGCTCCTGTGAATTTATTAAATGCCATGCCATGACCAAGGTAAGCGATATTTTTCATATCAAAAGAACCTTTATACAAAGCATCATATGCAGAAGTTACATCAGAGGATAACATTTTGCAATTAGCAAGACAACGTCTTAATGTTAAATCGCTATATTGACCAAGTAAATTTAAAACTTCAGCTACTGCATTTTCAAAGAAGCGAGATTGCATACCAGTAGCACCTACAGAACCGATTTCTTCTTTATCTACGAGAAGACAGCAAGCTGTGCGAGTCATATTTTTAGTTTCAAGCATAGCGACTAAAGAAGTATAAGCGCAAACTCTATCATCTTGACCATAAGAGATGATCATACTACGGTCAAAACCAGCTTCTCTAGCACGACCAGCAGGAACTACTTCAAGTTCAGCAGAGAGGAAATCTTCTTCTTCGATACCGTATTTTTTGCCAACTATTTTTAAAACATTTGCTTTTACAGCATCTTTTTCAGCGCCATCAAGAGGAATAGAGCCAACTAAGATATCGAGGTTTCACCTTCAATGACTTTAGCAGCATTTTTTTGCATTTGTTCTTGTGCTAAATGAATTAATAAATCTGTTACGCAAAATACAGGGTCATTATCATCTTCACCGATATTGATATCAACAATAGTTCCATCTTTTTTGGCTACAACGCCATGGATAGCAAGTGGAACAGTAACCCATTGATATTTTTTGATACCACCATAATAATGTGTATCCATATAAGCAAGTCCACCATCTTCATAAAGTGGATTTTGTTTGATATCAAGGCGAGGACTATCAATATGAGCACCTAGAATATTCATGCCATTTTCCATAGGTTCAGAACCGATATTGAATAATACAACAGATTTATTCATACATACGGAATAAACTTTATCACCAGCTTGAAGTGTTTCTTTATTAGTGATGATATCTTTTAAATCTCTATAACCAGCTCTTTGAGCTTGGAATATGATTTCTTTTACACATTCACGTTCTGTTTTGCATTTACTTAAAAAATGACGATAGTTTAAGCAAAGTTTCTCTAATGCTTTTTTTCAGAAGCGGAATAATTATTCCAAATATCTTTTTTAGCATTTTTTAATGCTTTTTTATCTTTTTTTTCTTTAGCCATATATAAACACCTCTTAAATGATAATTATTATATGCATAACAATTTTATTATAGCAAAGATTAAAATAAAATTTAATTATTAATTGAGATTTTTTATAAAGATACAAAAAAGGCTAGAATTTTCTAGCCTTTATTTTATTTCAGTGATAAATTCCCAGTCTTTGATATCTGTTATACCAAGACCATTGTTTTCATTTAAAATGATATGATTTTGTTTATAGGATATACCACCAACTATAGGGTCTGTGGCAAGTAAATCAGCTGCATCTAAATCTGCTTTAGTGATGATGGATTTACCACCAGCTAAACTAGCAGACGCTGTAATGCCTACTTTAGATTCAAGCATACAGCCCATCATACATTCAACGCCACAAATTTTTGCCATATCAGCGATTTTTAAAGCATTGTGAATACCGCCAGCTTTCATGAGCTTGATATTGATTAAATCGCAAGCTCTTTTAGCGAGAAGTTCAAATACTTCATATATGCCAAAAGCTGATTCATCAGCCATGATAGGAGTGTCTACATTATCTGTTACAAATTTTAGACCTACAGTATCATGAGCGATTACAGGTTGTTCAATGAGTTCAATATTTAAATTTTTATCTTCAAATTGGCGAATTAGGCGAACAGCTTCTTTAGGTTTCCAACCTTGATTGGCATCTAGGCGAATGTTTATTTCATTGCCTACAGCATTTCTAATGGCAACAATGCGTTTAAAATCTAAAGTTGAGTCGTTGCCAACTTTGATTTTTAAATCAGTATAACCATTACTTACAGCTTCAAGCGCATCTTGAGCCATGATTTCAGGTTCGCGTAAGCTAATTGTTAAATCAGATTTTATATCTGTACGATAGCCACCTAATAATTTATATAATGGCAAATTGCACATCTGAGCGAATAAATCATAAATGGCGATATCTATAGCAGCTTTAGCAGAAGAATTATGAAGCATTGCTTTATCAATTTGATTGCAAATAGTTTCTAATTCGCAAATATCTAAGCTGATTAATTTAGGTGCAATGGTATCATGAATGGCAGAGACTACAGACGCTTGACTATCTCCCGTGATGACAGCAGTTGGCGGAGCATTGCCAAAACCTATATTGCCTGTATCAGTGATTATTTTTATGATGATATCTTCGGCAAAGTCAACACGGCGCAGGGCTGTTATAAAAGGTTTTTTTAAGGGAATTTTGACTTTACCGATTTGAATTTTTATGATTTTCATAATGAATAAGACCTCAAAATATGATTATTTTTCAAATAGTACATCAATAGCAGTCATTGCCATAGCTTTAGCACCGATTAATGCTTGTTTTTTCGCATATTCAGAACCACTGGCATTAGCAAATTCTAAAGTGTGAACAAATAAATTATTGCCAATGCAAATAGTAGGTTGACAAGTTCTAGTAACATGACTGACATTGCCTACATCAGTAGAGCCATCAGCAAAATCATTAGGAAGTAGAGTATATTTTTCGCCAAGTAGAGAGAAATTTTCTTGATAATATTGATTTAATAGTTTATCACTGCGCAAGTTTTTATAAAGTGGCTCATAGTGATACATTTTTAACTGTGTTGATGTTTTAGCGCTATTTTTGTGCTAATTTTTTATTTGTGGAAGCATGACTTCTTCTAAATAATCTGTATCAAGACTGCGAATAGTAGCTCTTAGTGTAGCTTTAGCTGGAATGATATTAGGAGCTATGCCACCATCTGTGATAATTGTGCCAATGATATTAGGTTTAGTAAAGCTTTGCTTAAGCTTTTTAAATTCTTGATAAAAATCTACAAGTGCATCTAAAGCATTGATACCGTGATATACAGGGTCAGCTACATGAGCTTCTTTGCCTAGAAATGTTATTTCTAAAGGGTGAGTAGCAAATGATGTGCCACCGATAGTTGTTTTATCATCAGGGTGAATGATTAAACATGCTTGTAAATCATCAAAATAACCACTATCGGCAATATTTAATTTAGCGCCAATAGTTTCTTCAGCAGGACAGCCAAAGATTACTGTTTGGGCAATTTTATCTGTTACAGCATTGAAAGCTAATCCAGCCCCTAGACTCATTAAAGAAATGAGATTATGACCACAGCCATGACCAATATCAGGAAGGGCATCATATTCAGCTAAAAAGCCGATTTTTTTATCTCCATTTCCTTTAGTAGCAATAAAAGCAGTAGAAAATGTGTCTTTGAGAATAGGCGTGAATATAAATTGAAATTCTTCTAAAAGTTTTTTGAGATAATTTACCGCTTTTATTTCTTGCATACTGATTTCAGGATGTTGATGAAGATAATCAGCAAGTTTAGATAAGACGGGTTCGAGTTTATCAATTTCTTGACAGACTAATTGTTTTAAATCTTGTTTGTACATAAATAAAATCTTTCTAAAAATAAAATTAATTGATGAAATTAATAGAATTAACGTAATTTACAGTGAGCTTCACTGATAAAGAAATTAATATTATCCTCAGTAATATTAATAGTAGCATTTACACCTAATGGCAAAAATGCATTTGTACGTTCATGCCCTGCTGGGAAATTATAAATTGTAGGAACTTTGGCTAAATTAGCATACTGCTCTAAAATTTCTTTAACAGTAAATTCATAAGGTTCTTGTTTATTTGGTTGGCAATGAGAAAAATTGCCGAAGATTAAACCTTTGATGTCTTTTAGTAAACCGTTTTGCCAAAGTTGACGAAGCATGCGGTCAATAGCATAAGCATCTTCACCGATATCTTCTAAGAATAAAATACTATTTTCCCCTTTTAATTCATAAGGAGTACCGCAAAGAGAAGTGATAACGCTTAGATTGCCACCAATTAATTTACCAAATGCTCTACCTGGATAAAATGATTCTAAATCGTGTTTTTTAGGTAGTGGAAAAGCACCGAGTGGAACAGACATGCGAAGACCACGACAAAAAGAAGAAATCGTATATTGCGTAGGTTTTCGTGATAAAGTTTTGAGCATAGGTCCATGAATAGTAACAAGTCGGCTATTTTGTCCAATGGCAGTATGAAGAGCTGTAACATCGCTAAAACCTATTAATAATTTTGGGTGTTTGCGGATTAAATCGTAATCTAATAAATCAAGAATACGTGTACAACCATAGCCACCACCAAAACATAAGATAGCATCAACTTCATCATCAGCAAAAAATTTATTGAGTTCACTTGCTCGCAATTTATCAGAACCTGCGAGATAACCTTCATTTGTTTTTAAAGTTTTGGAGATTTTTGTTTTATAACCCCATTGATGTAAAAGTTCAATGCCAGGAGTATAATCAAAATCTGCACAAGCAGTAGCTGGCGCTATGATGCCAATACAACTACCAATGCCAAGAATTTTGCCTTTGTGGCGAGTCTTCATCATAAAGGAAGCCTCCTTTATTCATAAATATTATTAATAAATCTAATTATTAGAATAGCATTTGAATAAGTATGAGTCAATTAAATGTTTTGACTTTATTGAAAATATAAAAGAAAAAACCATTATATTTAAATATATAATGGTTTTACTTATAAGATTTATTTTTCGGAAGCTTTTTCAGGGGAATTTTCGATATATGCTTCTTTGAAATCGATAGTTCCTAATATTGACCAACGATAATTTTTTACATAAGGTTGAGCTATATAAGGTTGAGTAGTGTAATAAATCGGTAAGACAACAGCATTGTCCATCAAGATTTTTTCAGCTTCATGCATTGCTTGCATACGAATTTCTTGATTGTTTGTATTTTGAGCTTTACGAACTAAATCATTATAAAGTGGATTGTGATATTGACCATCGTTATTTTCATCAAGATACACGTCCATAAAAGTCATAGGATCGGCATAATCTCCAATCCATGAAGCACGAGCTACTTGGAAATTTCCTGTATTTCTAGCATCTAAATACACTTTTGATTCTTGATTTAAAAGTTCTACATTGACGTTTAAATTTTCTTTCCACATAGCTTGGATTACTTCGGCTACAGCTTTATGCATTTCATTTGTATTATATAAAATAGTTATAGGAGGAAGACCTTCGCCATTTGGATATCCGGCTTCACTGAGTAATTCTTTTGCTTTTTGTGGATTGTATTCTACGAGATTGCCACCTTCACGGCGAAAATCTTGTTTAGTTACAGGATTAGTAAGCCCAGGAGGAACCCAAGCATAAGCTGGTTCTTTGCCACCTTTAATTACATTGTTGACAAGTTTTTCTCTATCCACAGCCATAGAAAAAGCTTTACGCACTAGAGGATTATCAAATGGAGCTTTTTGCGTATTGAAACTATAATAATAAGAGCCTAAATAAGGACTCATTTTGAATAAGCCTTCTTTAGTCAAGCGTTCTTGTTCAGAGATTGGCGGTTCTACAGTGATATTAGCTTGACCACTTTCTACCATAGAAACGCGAGTGGATTGAGATTCACTGATAGGCCATTGCATATTTTCAAGTTTAACTTTATCTTTATCCCAATATTTATCATTTTTGACAAATTGTAATTGATTAGAATGTATCCAATGAGTTAAAACGAAAGGGCCATTAGAAACAATTTTATCATTAGCTGCCCAGATTTCAGGGTCTTTTTCAACAACATGACGTGGTACAGGATAATAAGCATGAAAGGCAGTTAAATTTAAAAAATATGTGATAGGTGCTTTTAATTTTACATATAAAGTTTTATCATCTAAAGCTTTTACCCCTACTTGGTCAGCAGATACTTCTTGTTTGAAAAAGGCTTCACCATTATTTAATGGATACATCATATAAGCATTTTCAGAAGCTGTTTGAGGGTCAAGTACGCGTTTCCATGCATATTCAAAATCATGAGAAGTAAGAGGTGTACCATCATTCCAGAGAAGATTATCACGCAAATGGAATGTGTATTCTGTGCCGTCTGGAGAAATATCCCAACTTTTAGCTGCTGCTGGCTGAGGTTGTTCATGTTCATCTAAACGAGTCAAACCTTCAAATAAAGCAAGTTCTACATTTGATTCAGCGAGAGCTGTACTTTTAGCAGGGTCTAAAGTAGATGGTTCGCTTTCTAAAGCATAGCGAACAGTATCATCAGTCATAGCTTCATCACTACAACCACTGATGAGGAAACTATATACTATGAATATAGAAATTAAAATTAATTTAGGTGAAATAATTTTAAACATATAATCAGTCCTTTAATGATTAGATAATCAAATTTATTTTTGTGCTAGATAATTATAAATATATTGCCCTAATTTTCCCATTTCACGACCACCGATAGCATTTGATTTTAAATTAGAAGCAAAAATAATAATACTATAAGTGCCAAAATCTGCTTCTAAAATACCACCATCATGTTCGACAAAATCAAGCATACCTGTTTTATGATGGAATACAATATCTTCATCCCAATAATAAGGAATGCGGTCTCTAAATTGTTGGCGAGCTAAGATTTGCCATGCGATATTAAACCTTGCTAAATGACGATTATCATAGATATGACAAAGTAATTTATGGTAATCATTTACAGTTAAATAATTTTCTCTACCTTGCTTACTTGCTTCAAAATCCATCATATAACGTTGAATTTTTGTCTGTTTTAAATTTAATTTATCAGCATAAGCTTGAATATTATGCATACCTAATTTTTTTATGAGAATATTTGTAGCTAAATTATCACTAAGGACAATCATTAGACTAGCAAGAGCTTTGATGCTGACTTTTGTATCACTATCCATTTCTTGTAATGCGCCACCACCTTCAACATGTGGTACATAATCAATAGAGATTTTTTCATTAAAATCTAAATCACTAGCGCATAATGTAGCTAAAATAAGAACTTTAATCATACTAGCTGATTTATGAAGGAGATGTTCATTTAAGCAAATTGTTTCTTGGGGTTTTTGCAGATTGCAAATTAAATAAGACCAATCTCCATCTAATTTTTGTACATAATCATTTAGATAATTTTGTAATTTATTCATGATAACACATCTTTTCTGTATAATAATTAAATTATTATCTATTATATCATACTGTACACGAGAGCCAAAATACGTGATAAATACTTGCTATAATGGATTTTGAAAATACTGTATACAATATTTAATTGTAAATTTGTAAAAATATCTATGCAAATAAAATGAACATGCTATAATGATTTACGTTAAATACAGAAAAGATATAATAATTAAAAG